>ERZ807291.33-NODE-33-length-174690-cov-8.632680_pt1 | contig 174690 bp, 176 predicted proteins | sample MGYA00521257_ERZ807291 | MGnify/ENA primary metagenome ERZ807291 (study PRJEB31413, sample SAMN03169783) | marine metagenome | biome: Marine; feature: Water; material: Subsurface seawater | place: North Sea | collected 2011-04-28 | depth 1 m m ... | reverse complement strand
GGACGCCCGCTTGTCCAGCACAGTTTCACCGCTTATCAAGGGGAGCTGAGATTCTACAATTCGAAAGGGCTCTCCGGCTGTGTGGTAATCGATGACTGAGATTTCGTGCAAAAGCTGGGCCATCGTAGGAGTCTATCGGAGAATCCTGCAGGCCTGTCTTGCTCACAAAATGCTACCCGAGGAATTCTGCGGAGCTTTTGGCTGGTTAAACTTGGGTACTGAACTAATTCATTCAAGGGAGAATGCTTATGGTCTTAGAAATACTTCTGGTGCTACTGGTATTGGGCGCGGTGGTCGCAAGTGTGCTCAGCTTTTTTGTTGTGAGATCCAATAAGCATCAACCGGAACAGAGCAGCAAAGCCGACGTCGACAATCCACAGTGGGACGACAAGTAGATTTAGTTCTGTTTGCAGCAGCTTGAGTCGGCTGCAGGATTTCCCTTTACGCTATTTTGCTCGCAGCCCACTAATTAGCGCGGCCACCCCAGCTACCAAAACCATGGCCGGTGGTATGAAGTTCAGCGGTGAATACCAGTCTGTCCCACTATTGGCTATTACAAAGCCAACTCCAGCCACACCAAGCGCAAGCAGCAACCAGGCCAATGTCTTAGTGGAACGTGGGTCAGTCTTTTGAAGATCCTCTTTGGTTCTAGCGGTCAGTGCACCGCATTTAGGGCAGTCGTAATCATGTTCATTGAGTGCCGTCGAGCATTGTCTACATTCCATGACCCAAAGCCTATTGCTTATGATGCCCTCATCATCCACGGAAATTGAATGACATTGCATAGTCTTTTCACATGCTCTTGAAATCCACAAAGAATCCATTTGATGCCCCGGTGGGCAATCCGGTCGTCGGATCAGACCGGGCCTGGATCCCGAGCGGTTCAACAGCGATTATTGGCTCAAGGTGTGAGTTGGTGCCGCTCATCGCATCCAAGCACGCTCAAGACCTATTTGAAGCCTTCCAGGGCGATGATGAGCTTTGGAATTACTTACCCCAGGGACCGTTTGATGGCCTGGAGGATTTTCTGGGATGGATAGAAAAAGTCCAAGGCCGGCAGGAGCCGCTATTTTATTCGATCATCGAAAAAGACTCTGGTAAAGCGGTAGGAGTCAGTGCCTACCTGAGAATTGATTCAAGTGCTCGATCAATCGAAGTCGGCTGGCTGACGTTTTCCTCACGAATCCAAAAGAGCCCACTTGCGACTGAGGCGATGTTTCTGATGATGCAAAACGCCTTTGAATTGGGCTTCAGGCGCTACGAATGGAAATGCAACGCTCTGAACTATCCTTCGATTACTGCTGCTCATCGACTCGGTATGTCTTTTGAGGGCGTTTTCAGGCAGGCGACAACCGTCAAAGGTCACAACCGAGACACAGCTTGGTTTTCGATAATAGATGCCGATTGGCCGAAGGCAAAGCGAGCATTTGAGAGCTGGTTGTCAGTTGAGAACTTCGATGCCTCCGGAAACCAACTCACCAGGTTGTCAGAACTAACGGCACCGCTGGTGAAGGACCGATGGCCAAATCTTCGGGTTGAAATAGAAAGCTGAATTACCTGAAGTCTGGGTTGAACAGGTCAATCACCTGTGGACCTGCAACCAAAATCACGGCAACCACAAAAAGTGCGATGCCGATTTTTTTCCAAATCTTCTCTAGGTTCTTGGGATCTTTTGGCTCAGTCATTGCTAAAGCCTATTGCTTAGAGAAAAAAAGTTTGACCTCTTCAACAACCCCGGTCTTTCATCGAAGATGAATAAGTGAGAAGACGGCTCACTGGCATCAATGTTTGTGGGGCACCCGCTTGCTTCTGGGGCTAGCCTTGAAGGATTGACCTAAGGAGTTCAAATGCCTAATTCAAAAAACCTAGTCGCTCTGGGTCCAAGCAAAGTCTCGGCCTATCTTGAGGCAATCAAATTTGCTGGAGCAGAAGTTGTCGAACTGTCTGGCGATGTTGAAGCCCTTATCTGGACAGATTATTCAAGGCCGGAACTGCTAGCTGAGACCCTTGACAATAATCCGCAGCTCAAGTGGGTTCAGTTGCCATTTGCGGGGGTGGATGCATTCAAGAAAGTGCTCGACCGGCCCATTACTTTCACCAGTGCCAAGAGGTCCTATTCCGAGCCAGTTGCCGAGCATGGTCTTGCGCTTAGTCTTGCGCTGGCAAGAGTCATCCCAGAGCGGGTCACAACCAAGACCTGGGGCAGGCAATTCGCTGACTCACTGTTTGACCAGGACGTGTTGATTGTTGGTGGCGGGGGTATTGCAGAGAGCTTTGCCTCGATGCTCAAGCCTTTTCGCTCGAAGGTCGTTGTTGTTCGAAAGCGGCCAGATGAGTCGTTCCTGGATGACTTCCAGGGAAAAGTCGTTGGCTTTGAGGACTTTGAAGCTGAAGTGGCAAAGGCGAAGCTGGTGATGGTGGCATGTGCACTGACTGATCAAACAAAGTTCTTGTTTGACAGGCGCGTATTCTCGATGATGCGCAGCGATTCCTATTTAGTTAACGTCGCCCGCGGCGAGGTTGTAAACCAGGAAGATCTTGTTGAAGCGCTTAGGTCTGGACAAATAGCAGCTGCCGCGACAGACGTCACCTACCCGGAACCCCTGCCGGATGAGCACGAAATGTGGCAATTGGATAATTTGCTAATCACTCCACACACGGCTGACACTAAAGAGATAGTGACTGCTTTATTTGCTGAGCGCTTGCGGGTAAATGTGGCAGCCTGGCTTTCGGGAAAAAAGCTGACAGGAGTGGTGGACCCTAAGTTGGGATACTAACCCCAGAGCAGAGAACTTGGCGGCATTACTTTTCCGCCCTCTAAGTACTCCAGGCCATTTTTTATGTCTTCCCCAAGCAGCAGCGGACCATCTATATCTACGAAACCGCACTCTTGCCCAACTACAAATGCCGGAGCCATCGAGAGCGATGTGCCCGTCATGTTTCCAACCATGATTGTTTTTCCGTCTTTTATTGCGGCGGCAACAATTTGCAGGGCCTCGGTTAGCCCGCCGCACTTATCAAGCTTGATGTTCACCACCTGGTAGTTGGATGAATTTACTTGGTACTCGGCCAGGTCAAGCACACTCTCGTCAGCGCCAAGTGGAACCGGAGACCGGAAGTTCGCCAGTTGATGATCCAGGCCTCTAGCAAGGGGTTGCTCGATCATTTTCACTCCCAGAATATCCAGCTTCGGTGCGAATTCCTCAAGCTGGCTGAGGCTCCATCCTTGGTTAGCATCGACAACCAGAGCTGCATCCGGTCGAACTTCGCGAACAGCGGCGACCGCCTCAACAGGGCTCTGGTCGCTGACCTTGATTTTGATATTTCGAAAAGCCGCTAGCTCGATAGCCCTGTTTGCCATCTGCTCTAAGGTTCCGATTCCGATGGTGGCGACAGTGAAAAGCGGGTTCGGTGTTATTCCAACAAGTTCCCAAATGCTTTTTTCAAACTGTTTGCACTCCAAATCCCAAAAGGCACAATCAAGAGCATTTCTAGCGCCACCTGGTGGCATTAACTCATTAATTTCTTGCCTGGTGGCGCCCTGTTCAACCTTTGGCTTTATAGCCTCCAAGCTCTTGATCATTGAATCCTGATCGTCGCCTAGGTAATAGATTCCAACACCCTCGCCTCGGCCCGAATAATTTCCTTCTGAAAGCGTTACCCACACCGCCTTGAGCTCGGTGAAGGTGTAGCCGGTAATAACAAAAGCAGTGTGGAGCGAGATATTTACTCGCTCTATTTTCATTTCCACTAGAGGGCCAGCGCTCTGTCGATAACTTCGTCAACCCCGGAGACCAAGGGGTCCATGGTTGGTAATCCATACAGCTTGCTCAGGTTTTCCAAGTAAGCTTCCCGCTCATGTTCTGGCAATGGGCTCGTGTTCACACTGATACCGACGCATCGAATGTTTGGATTCACAACCCTGGCCAAATCGATGGTCCTGTCAATGACAGCTTGGATACTGGGAAGTTCAAAATCGGGCCAGCCCTTTATGTGAGTCCGCAGGGCTTCTGTGCAGACGACGAAAGCATCTGGTTGGCTCCCAATCAGTAATCCGGTGCTGACCGATGAGTATCCAGGGTGAAATAAGCTTCCCTGGCCCTCGATGATGTCCCAATGGCCAGGAGCAGCATCCGGGGAAATCATCTCGGCAGCGCCGGATAGAAAGTCTGCTACCACCGCATCGATCGGTATGCCATTTCCGGCAATCATGATCCCGGTTTGACCCGAGGCTCTAAAGTCAGCATCGACTCCGCGCTCGACCATCCGCCTTGAGATTGCCAGGGCGGTGTACTTCTTTCCTAAAGCACAGTCGGTTCCCACCGTCAGCAGCCTGTTACCGGTTCTTTTTTTACCCGTTCCAACCGGAATATCTTTCGGGGGAACCCTCACATCCACGAGCTTCGCGCCAGACTCCATTGCTGCCGAGACTAATTCTGGGATGTCATTCAATTTGGTGTGAACGCCGGCAACTATGTCCATTCCTTCGCTTAGAGCGCTCAACAAGGTGGGCATCCAGTCCGATGGGATCGCCCCACCCACAGCGGATGTCCCAATCACAAGCGATTTCGCACCTGCCCTAGCCGCACTTGGCACATCGTGATTTTCGAGGCCTAAGTCGATGGTTCCTCCAGGCAGGCTGAGCTGGCCCATGCACGCCTCTGGACTCCACTTGGCTAGCCCAGCGGCTGTCTTGGCATAAATCGGCTCAGTTTCGCTGCCAACAAATAATAGGTAGGGGGTGCGAAGCGTGAGTGTTGTCATTGTGCTTACCAATCCAGGGCGTCTAATTCACTGGGTTCAACACTAGTTATGTTTGCCACGCTCGTTATCTGGAAGCTGACATTCAGGTGTGCCACCTGGCAGTCGATGCCGATTGGCAGCTATCACGTAGTAAACGCGTTTCGCAAGTGTTCGAATCAGGGGCAGCTTGATGAACCAGCCGGCCACGGCCCAAATCGTCTTGGAGTCAATTAGAACCTGAGCCATTGCCGCTGCTGCGACATAGCGCTTCTTGCCGGAAATGTAATAAACAGCCTTTGAAGTCAATTCGGAAGATAGTCCATACTCGGCAAGGTCAAGTCGCTGGTATGGCTTGATGGCAATCCTGTCTTTGATCATCTTTTTAAGAACTCTTGCGCTTGTGCTACAAATTGCGCAGTCACCATCAAAGATAAGTAGTTGCTCGTTTGCACTCATGAGATAAGCCTAAGCGGTGTAATGTCTATCGAGTTGTTTTGCTTTTGCACAAGGAGGCGTAGTCTAAAAGCGTGAACCAATTAGGTCGCAAGCGATCCATGCACCCAACGCAGATCGTAGTACTTGCTTTCGGTGTGGCGGCAATCTTTGGCACCCTGCTGCTATCGCTGCCACTTGCAACTGCTGAGGGCAATACCACCAGTTTTGTAACTGCCTTTTTTACCGCGGTTTCTGCTGTTTGCATCACAGGATTGACCGTTGTTGATACCGCAACCCATTGGTCAGGTTTTGGTCAGTTCGTCATTATGTTGTTGATTCAGCTGGGTGGACTTGGAATTGTTTCATTTGCAACTCTGCTGGGCCTACTGATTTCTGGCAGGATCAGCCTCAGAGATCGAATGAATACGCTCTCTGAAGCCAAGATTGTCGGTGCCGACAATGTTCCGAAGCTTTTGAGCCGGATTCTGCTGGTTTATTTTGGCTTCGAGCTGGTCTTGGCTTGCTATCTCACCCTTCGCCTGCACTTGAGTTATGGCCAAGAGTTGCTGAGTTCGCTCTGGCATGGGACATTTCACGCAATCTCTGCATTCAATAATGGCGGCTTTTCGCTCTATACCGACAGCATGGTTGGCTTCCGCCAAGACATGTTCTTTATTGCTCCGGTCATGCTTGCGGTAATAGTGGGCGGCTTGGGCTTCCCAGTTTTGATTGAACTTCATGAGCGGCTTTGGAGACTTCGGCTGCAACCAGGTGGCAAGGCGAGGCGATTTTCGCTTCACACTCGCCTGACTCTTTGGATGACGGTCACGCTGCTGGTAATTGGCGCTCTATTTATTGGGGCCATGGAGTGGAACAACCCGGGGACTCTCGGCGGGCTAAACACCTGGGACAAGTTTGTGAACACCATGTTTGCCTCGGTTATGCCAAGGTCTGGCGGCTTGAATTCTGTAGACATATCCCAAATGGATCCAGCTACCTGGTTGGGAATTGACCTGCTTATGTTTATTGGCGGTGGCTCAGCCTCAACTGCCGGTGGTATCAAGGTCACAACTATTGCGGTGCTGGTTTTCATTATCTACACCGAGATTCGCGGAGAGACCGCAGTGAATGTTGGTAACCGCAGACTGCCCAGGTCGATTCAGCGCCAGGCATTGACCCTGGTCGCACTGAGCGCGGTCGCAATTTTGTTTACGACACTGCTGTTTGCGGCAACGACAAATTTCAGTTTGGACCAAATTCTATTCGACGTTATTTCGGCCGCCGCAACGGTTGGCCTGTCAACCGGGATCACAGCAGATTTACCGGCTTTCCACCAGGTTTGGTTGGCATTTTTGATGTTTATCGGTCGACTCGGCCCGGTTGTCGTGGCATCGGCACTTGCTCTTCGCATCGCAAAGAGGCACTATGAACTACCAAAGGAAAGGCCCCTAATTGGCTAAAGATAAGGCAAAGCGTCGTGTGCTGCACACCAACGTAATTGTAATTGGCATGGGAAGGTTTGGTTCTTCGCTTGCTCTGGAACTGATGCGCACCGGCCACGAGGTATTAGGTGTTGACACTGATGAGCGGCTTGTCCAGCAAATGGCTCAAGAGCTCACTCACACCGTGAAGGCGGACACCACCGAGGAAGCGGTGCTTCAGGAGCTTGGCATTCAAGAGTTTGATGCGGCAGTGGTCGCAATTGGAGCAGACATCGAAGCAAGCATTTTGACTACTTCGCTTCTGCTTCAACTGGGCGTTCCAAACGTTTGGGCCAAAGCCAACTCCAAATCCCACGGTCAAATTCTGAAGCAGCTGGGTGTTCAACACGTGATTTTCCCAGAGTATGAAATGGGTAAAAGGGTGGCACATATGGTGTCAGGTGAGTCGCTGGATTACGTTCCAATTGATAATGACTTTGTCATGGTTAAGGCACAGGTCCCGGAGTCCTTTAGCGAAAAGACCCTGGCTGAACTCAAGATTCGTAGCAACTATAAGGTCACCGTCGTGGCTGTAAATAAGGGAGACGGTGAGTATGAACCAGCATTCCCAGAGACAGTTTTGCAGTCCGGTGACCAAATTGTGGTTGCTGGAAAAGTTGAGCCCCTCGATAAGTTCTGTCAGGTTGTGTAGAGCTTTTTTATGGCGTCTAAATCATGGAAGACCGCCGCAATTTGGCTTGCAATAATCCTGATTCAACTGGTTATTAGTTATCAGTACCATCCCAACGCCACTTTATGGCTTACAGGGGCTGTGCTGGCCACTGGACTTACCGGTCTGGTTTACTGGAGCGGAACCAGGATCGCGGGAACAGCGGTTTTTCTGAAAGTGGCTGTTGTTGCAATGGTTGCGGCCTTCATGAACAGCCAAGCACTTGATGTTGCATATTCCTTAATGCTTGCACCCGCAGGCAACAGGCTGGATTTAGTGTTTGAAGTTTTGTTATTCGGGCTTTTGTTCTTGGGCCTCACCTTTGCCCAGAAGCTCTTTCTTTCTCGGCCTAAGCCAAAGAAATAACCCCAGCGACACTAACGGGATTGAGCCCCAAAGCAGCCAGTAAAGGTAGCTTGGAGTCGGGAGATCAATCTGCGAAGTCTCTTTGTCGTAGGGGTTTGCGCAATCTCTAAAGACGTAGTTTGCATCCGCTACATACCCTTGGGCATTGACAATCTCGAACTCAAAACTGCCAGAAATTGGGTGACCGTCACCGGAAACTACTCGCCAGCCGACCCGGTAAGTGCCCGCTTTGTCGATGTCAGCTTTAGCAGTTGCAACTCGCCCGTCCACCAGAGCACAGCCGTTATTAACCGGATCTTGATTACTGTCGAGAATCACAATCTCTGAGCCCGCACCATTTTCGAGCAAAATCAAATCATCACTAAATTCAAGCTGAACCTCAATTACCCCGGCTTCCAGCACACTGCCGGCATCGGGAGACTGATCAATGAGCTGATCATGGGCAATTGCAGGCACTGGATTTACCAGTGCCATCAGCATCAGAACCGAGAACAATCTAAACTTCATGGGTAAAGCTTAGGCGGGTGAGATGAAACAAGCACTAATTGGTATTGGCTCAGGCCTTGGGGCAGGCCTGATCGCGCTAGGCCTTCTCTTCCTCGGACCCTTGAGCCCAGCCGACAGCACCAGCGAAGAATTGGTCAGTTCGCCGACAGCAGCACCGCAGGCAACGCTAAATCCGGTCCCAGAAACTACCGAGCCAGCCGAAATAGAGCCCCAGCTGATTCAGTGCTCGGTCAGCACACTTGAAGACGTGCCCGAAATTCTCTCGCTCCAGGCGCAAGTTATCGATGCCTCAAACGGGGCTGTTTTATTTGACAGAGCAAGCCAAACACCTGCTCGTTCAGCCTCTGTCATGAAGCTGTTCACCGCGGCGGCAGCCCTTGAAACGCTCGGCCCAGATTACCGAATCACGACCCGGATTTACGTGGACGCCGAAGACCCCGGAAAAATCTACTTTGTTGGTGCAGGAGATGTCACCCTCTCGCGAGCCGGCGTGAATCAAAATTCGGTTTATGCAAAAGCGCCAAAGTTGATTGACCTTGCCTCGCAAGTCACAAGAGCGGCAAGTGAACTTGTCATTACTGAAATTGTTTTGGACTCATCTTTGTATGGTGGAGCTTCCGGGGAGTATCAAAGCGTTTGGGATCAACGCGGACTAACTAACGGCTATATGTCTCCGGTATCAGCGCTCCAGGTAGATGCGGACCGGATGGATCCAGGCCTGAAAGAATCGCCGAGGTCCAATGATCCGGTGAGCAGGGCAGGGCTTTGGCTGAAAGAAGCGCTGGGGGAAGTGGCACTGGATGCAGAGATTACCAAAGGTATAACCCCTGCAACAGCAGTTCAAATAGCCAGCGTTCAATCCAGACCCATATCCGAATGGATTGACTACATGCTGGTTGTCAGCGACAACTCCCAGGCAGAAGCTTTGGCAAGATTAGTGTCTCTGGATGTTGGCTTAGATGGCAGTTTCGATTCTTTGACAAAGGCATTCCAGATAGCCCTGCGTGGAACAGGCTTAGATCTCTCGGACATAGTTGTCGAGGATGGCTCTGGATTATCGAAGTACAACCAGATATCTCCTGCTCTGGTCAATGACCTTTTGTTGCTTGTCGACCAAAGCTTCGGAGACTTTAAGCTCATCCGGCTAGGAATGCCAGTTTCTGGAACCCCGGGTTCGCTGAGCTACCGATTCGATGATGCAGTTGGTTCCATAACTGCAAAGACTGGTTGGATTCGAACCGGCTATACCCTGGCTGGTTTCATTGAGGCTCCAGATGAGACAAAGTTGATCTTCACGATTTATAACCTTGGCGAAGTCTCAGCAGCAAACCGGGAGGCAATGGATGAGCTGGTAATGGGCTTCTACGACTGCGGTGCAGCATTGGTGAATAGGTAGGCAGATGAGCAAGGCACTATTGATTATCGACGTTCAAGTAGATTTTTGTGAGCAGGGGGCACTAGCGTGCAGCGGAGGTGCCGCCGCGGCTGCAAGGATCACAGAGCACCTTCTTCAAAACGCCAAAGACTATGACCACATTATTGCCTCACGAGACTGGCACACTGCCAACGATTCAAACGGTGGTCACTTCCCAGCTGCAGGTGCTGAGCCAGACTTTGTGAACACCTGGCCTTTGCACTGCATAGCGGGAGAGCCAGGTAGTCAGTACCATCCGAATCTGGATCAGTCGCTGATTGGCATTCACATCAAAAAAGGTCAGGGTGCCCCCGGTTATTCAATCTTTGAGGGCACTACAGATTCAGGACAATCCTTTCAAGCGCTAGTTGCCGAACTAGGGATAACGGATGTGGATGTGGTTGGCATCGCAACTGATTATTGCGTTAGGGCCTCAGCGCTAGACGCTAAAGCGGCGGGAGTTAGCGTCAGGGTCATTACCGGACTAACGGCAGGCGTCGCACAAGCTTCAGTTGAGCAGGCGATTGACGAGCTGGTTGATGCTGGAATTAAAATAACGCCGATTTATTAGATCTCGCGTTTAGCTCCGGCGCTCGCGGAAACCGCAAACACTCTTGCTGGAGAGAACCCAGCACTGTCAAAGGCCTTTGCCACAGCATCCCCAAGCTCGGAAAGTTTACTCGAGTCGATTAGTGCTATCGCCGCCCCACCAAAGCCACCACCGGTCATTCTCGATGCAATTGCACCTGCATTTAGAGCGGTTTCAACAGCCAAATCAAGCTCTGGAATGGAAATCTCAAAATCGTCGCGCATCGAGGCATGGGACTCTTCAAATAGCTGACCCAGCTTTTCCAGTTCTGAGCTTTTCAGAGCGGCCACGGTTGCAATAACCCTGCTGTTTTCGGTAACGATGTGCCGAACTCTGCGGAAAGTGACATCATCCATCAATTCCTGCGCTTTTGGCAGATCTGCCTCGGAGAGCTCTCGCAAAGACTCCACGTTCATTATTGCGGCCCCAAGTTCACAGGCGTCCCTGCGTGACTTATAACCGCCATCTGAATGGCGGTGTGATACCTGAGTGTCGATCACCGCAATGATCAAGCCTTTTGCACCAAACCCAAGTTCGATTAGCTCAGTATCAAGGCTCTTGCAATCAATCAACACCGCCGAATCTTGGGCGGCCAGCATGGAGGCAGTTTGGTCCATGATTCCAGTTGGAGCACCAACGACTTCATTTTCCGCACGTTGGCCCAGCAAGGCTAGCTCTTGCCGGGTGTGACCTAGCTCCCAAATGTTGTCCAGAGCAAGTGCGACTGAGCACTCGACCGCAGCTGAAGAAGAAAGACCAGCGCCAACCGGGACATCTGAATCCAGATAAAGATCAAAGCCAGTCTCAAGACCTGCTCGCATGACCCATGCCACTCCCAGTGGATACAGCGCCCAGTCGAGGTCTTCGGGCTTGTTGTCTGTTAATTCGATTTCAACTATGCCTTGGCTAAATGAGGTGGCGACCCTAATGTTTCGGTCAGCACGCTTGGCAATTGCCGCGTAAGTTCGATTGTCGATTCCAAAGGGAAGCACAAAGCCATTGTTGTAGTCGGTGTGCTCGCCGATTAGATTTGCTCTTCCAGGTGCTGACCAAACACCCTGCGGGGCGTGACCAAATATCGCTTTGAAGCCTTCCGCGGTTTGGCTTGCGAGGTTCATTTCATCACCTTGCGAAGCCTTGAAGCGGTCTCCTCCGGCGCAACATCACCAACAAAGGCGCCCATTGCTGATTCAGAACCGGCGAGGTATTTCAGCTTGTCCTTGTCTCGCACAGGCGAGGTAATTTGTAGCATCAGTCTTATGTTTTCGCGCCCCTCAACCATTGGCGCCTGATGCCAAGCGGAAATATAGGGAATTGGATTGCCATAGAGAGCGTCAAGGCCTGTTAATACTTTCTTGTACAGCTCAGCAAGCTCCGGTATTTCCTGGTCGCTTAGCTCTGTAAAGTCTGACACTGCGCGCTTTGGCAAGAGGTGTATTTCAATAGGCCATCTAGCTGCAAACGGCACGAAAACTATGAAGTTCGCTGTTTCCAGGATCACTCGCTCCGAGTCGGATTCAAATTCAACTAGCTCCTTGAAGAAGTCACCGCCGTGAACATCAATTTGCTGCAGTAGTTTTTTTGTGGTCGGGGTCACAAAAGGGTATGAGTAGATCTGACCGTGAGGATGATGCAGTGTGACGCCGATGTCTTGACCCCGGTTCTCAAATGGAAAGACTTGAGTAACGCCCTCTATTTTTTGGAGCTCAGCTGTTCTAGATCGCCAAGCATGAATGACTGTTTCGATGCGTGAAACCGGCATCGAGCCCAGGCTGCCCTCGTGCTCCGAGCTAAAAACAACAACCTCACATCTGCCGAAAGACTGAGTTGAGAAGCCAAATGGAGCAACGGGATTTGGTAAGGAAATATTGCCGAGGTCTGGGCCAAATGCTGGCCCTTTATTTTCAAAAACCGCAACATCGAAGTTATCTGGAATCTCACTCGGATTGGTTTTTGTTGTGGGGCAGAGCGGACAAGCGTGAGCGGGGGGAAGAAAAGCGCGTTTTTGCCTGTGGGATGCCACAGTAATCCAGTCTCCAGTCAGAGCATCATGCCTAAGTTCGGCTGTCAGAGGCCTGAGGTCTAATTCGCGTCTGTCCTCTGAGCGAGAAGCGGGCATGGTGGAATCTGCATCATCAAAGTAGAAGATATCTCTACCGTCAAATAGCTTGGTATGACTATTGGGGCTTTTCACTCAGATTCCTTTACTCACTTAATCTGTAACATAAACGGGTGCGCAAAAACGACACTGGTGAGCAACTGAGTATTTCTCGCGTAGACGAGAACAAAACCAGTATGGCAGTGTTCAGCCCTCTCGGTGGCCAGATTCTGGAACTTTCTCTAAACGGCCGCCAGATTATTGGCGGATACGCGGGTCAAGACACGATGGCACAGATTTTTGGATACACCATGGCGCCTTGGCCCAATCGCTTAGCGGACGGTGCATACAGATTTCGAGATCAGTTTTTTCAGGTCGAAAAACTTGACGAAGACAACAACGCTAACCACGGTCTTGTCCTGAAACAGCAGATGGAGGTAATCTCTCATTCCGCTGACTCGTTGACGCTGTTGTATAGCTTTGGCGAGGATAAGTGCTACCCCTTTGCTCTTGACCTCGAGATTAAGTTTTCACTACAAAAAGACAGTCTTTTGGTGACATCGGTTGCAAGAAATAACGCGGGCCATTCCATCCCCTTTGCTCTTGGATTTCACCCCTATTTCACCCTTGGAGACAAGTTCGACATCACCGCGGATTTCTCTCACAGGATCGAAACCGACAAGCGCAAGCTTCCAATAGGGGAGTCTCAGATTGGCGGTATTCACTTTGATCAGGACAGCCAAGAGCTTGCATCCCTAGACGACTGTTTTTATGGAGCTTCTGAAGTAATTATCAATACCAACGGCTTTGAATGCTCAATAAAGAGCCTGGACAACTTCAGATACTTCATGCTCTACCGCCCGAACACCAAGGTATTCGATGGATTCAGTGCTGTGGCAATTGAACCAATGTCGCACCAGACCAACGTTTTCAACGCGGACATCGCCAGCACTGAAATTGCTGCCGGCGATGAAAAGGTCTTTAGCTATGAAATCAGAATTCGCTAGCGGGAAGATCTTTCTCGTCACCTTCGATTGCGGCAATCAGCCGATCTACAACATGTTCAGCGGTCATGCCCGCTGGAAAATTAGGTGCTGTGCCAGCAATTGCTCTGGTTGCGAGACCAGTTTCAGTGTGTCCAGGTCTTGCTGAAATCACCCTCACGCCCTCTCGTCGCCACTCCTTGGCTAACGCGGTGAGAAACCCGTGTATTGCGATTTTGGAGGAGCTGTAGGCGGCCATCCCAGGCATCGGAGTTTCGGCGACAACACCGGTGATATTTAGAACGAAGGGGTCGTGACCGGCTTCGGCGGAGGATTTAAGTTTTGAAAACAGCTGCGTTATCAGCTGTATCGGCCCCGCGCTGTTCACGCCATTCAGCCTGCTGCTGGTTGCTATCTCAAGTTCGGCTGCTGGGCCAAATGCCACAACGCCGCTGGCATTAATGATCCCGTCTACCTGGCTTGCCGCGGATAAATAATCAGTCAGGGTCTGAATTGATTCCGGTGCTTGGTAATCAAGTAGGAGCCTCACCTCAGCCTTGGCAGGTATTTTGGCGGCACTGTCATTATTGGTGGCTGTGCCCAGCACCTTGGCACCCTTGCTGCTCAGTTTCTCGGTGAGCAAGGCGCCTAAAACACCGGACGCTCCAGTTACCAATATTGTCTTACCCATAAGTTCCATAGAAATTTGCAACAGCGATCGGACTTCAGCTATTTCGATAAATACAAAATTGGTCTAACTGGGAATATCTGACCGCTCTCGAACCTGCCTTGAATCTTCCTCAGGTGGCGGATTGCAAACTATTGCTTCAGACTATAGGGATGAAAATGACCAAGGAATTACTATGCGGTTGATCGGTATCTGGGCACTGGTGGCCGCGACTCTAGGGCCATTCCAAAACGTGCTCGGTTGGACGATTTCAGGTTCCCTGGTGGAAGGCTACGATCCAATTGCCAAAACGATCAGCGACCTGGCCGCCAACGACTCTCCCGTGCAGTGGATTCAATCTAGCTTTTTTCTGTTTGGATCTGTCTTGACTATTGTCGGGGCCTGGCATGCCAGGGCCTTTTCGATGCCGGGCAGGATAGCTCTCGGTGCTGCGGGTCTTGCGGGCTTTGGATACACATTTTTCGCAACACCATCACAGGACAGCTCGTCCCAGCTACATGTGATATTCGCCACTATTGCGTTCGTTTTGTTCTCGGCTTGGCCATTACTAGCAATGCGATTTGATAAGAGGTATCACTGGAGTATTCGACCAGTAGGTGCAATTCCAGCAACCTTGGTAATGGGCTTCACAACGCTCTGGTTCCTGCTGACTTGGCTCGAACCCGGCCAACCCATAGTCGGCCTATCAGAGCGGATAATAGCCGTTATGCAGGTGCTGTGGCTGACGGCCGCTATTTGGTTGCAATGGCTCCACCAGAGAAAAGCACCTGCTTCATCTGGGGTCCCCGCGACCGTTTAGCTCCCTCATAGGTAGATGTCTAACCTAGATTGGACCAGTTTTTCAAAGGAACTGACCTTGCCACTTGCGGCCTTAAGCTCGACATAATCAAGAAACAGAGAGAACGAGCCATCTTCGTTTTCTAAAAGCACGCAGGGCTCTCTGCCCTTTGACGCAGCTAATTCAGCCGGAGTTCTCTCATTCATATGCACCAGACTGAATCCAATTTTGTGCTCTGCCAGGAGTTTCTTCTCGAATTCCTTGAAGGCTGCCCTTTTTTTGATGGGCGAATGAGTGATGTCACAGAGGCTGCACTCTTTCATGCCAACCAGGTGCCCCAGGAAATAGGAGACTTCTCCAACGAAGCCTCCGTCGGCTTTGTAGACACCCACGAGCTTCCTAGTATTTTCATTCACCAATAGGACAACTAGGTTGGGCCGCCGCCGCTTCCCGGTACTGTCATCAAATTCCAATTAGGTTTGTCGGATTTCATATCTTGGCACTTGGCGTTTCGGGCTTGCAGGATGAGGAAACAGTGGGAATCCTGATTTGCTGTCTTTGGTTGCCAATCCCATGCGAAACATCGGTGGAACTTTATTCTCAGCACTTCTGCTGGTGCTCCTTGCAGCCTGCAGCGCTGCCACCACGGAGTCAACTCAGCTTGGGCTCGAATCTGATGATGCCCAAAACTCCCAGCCGGAGGCAAGTGCTGAGCCATCAGCTGCTCCAGAGGCTTCAGAAACCCAAAGCCCAGATTCAACATCGCCTCCAGAAGCGTGCTCATCAGAACTTCAGGACAAAATTGAATTATCTATCGCCTCTCAAACCAAGGCGTTCGCGACCGAAGATTTCGAACTTGCATACTCATTTGCTTCGCCGAGCTTCAGAGCGAACGTAAACCTACAGGCGTTTATTCAAGTCATTCAATCAAGCTATGGACCCCTGATCTCAACATCCGAGCTGCAGTTTGCAGATTGCTACAGCGATCAAGCTGAAATCGTTGGGGTGATCGATGTGCGCTTTGTTGAAGGTGGCAGTTCTCTATATGCACTTCGCTATTTTGTTGTAGCAACCGAGGAAGGTTGGCGTGTGGAAGGGGCGAGCAATTTAGAGCTGGTGGCCAGCGGCTCGTAGCCAGCTCAATTAGATTGAAAATGGCTAAATGAAAGAACCCCATCGTGGAGGACGGGGTTCTAGTAGGCCCCGTGGGATTCGAACCCACGACCCACGGATTAAAAGTCCGTTGCTCTAACCAACTGAGCTAGAGGCCCCTGCAGCTTAGAAGTGTAACAGCCGATTAGCTCAAGATGTCTTTAGTGCTGAACCTTGAATAAGCCAGGGCACCAAATACGGCAACGTAACCAAGCTGCAAGAGCGCATTGCTGGCAAAAGAGCCAAGTTCAATCGGTTGCCTCAAGATATCTGCAAAATCTAACCAGTAGTGGGTAAATAACCACTCGTGAAGCCAGGAAAGCTGAGGCAGATTATCAAGTATCTGGCTGACCCCGGTCAAAACCACGGTCGCCGCCATCGCTCCTACTGGAACTGTGGTTAGTGTTGAAATAAACAGCCCGATAGCCAAAATTCCAGTCATGGATACTGTGGTGTAAAACGACACGATGGCCATTCGCCCAATCGATTCAGCAAGCGAAATTTCATCGCCTGACAGCAGAGTCACCGGCCCGATCGGGAACAGGATTGCACCGATGATGCCACCTGCGATCATGAGCGTAAAAGTGGCAGCGAGAGCAAACACGATTGTGCCGATGTACTTCACAACCAGCAGGCGAAGTCTTCCAACCGGTGCAATAAGTAAATAGCGAAGTGTTCCAAGGCTTGCTTCTCCGGCTATGGTGTCGCCGGCTACCACAGCTATGGTCAGGGGTAAGAACAGTGGCAGCGCCAATAGGGTGGCTGTGAAGCCGGTGAAAAGGCCGTTCTGCGTAACCTGACTAAGAAAAGGCGGGCCCTCTCCAGGCGCCAACTCCTCGGCAGTCAGGGCCACGGCGAATGCCAGCAAGATAGGTATCAAGGCAACGGCCGCGAGCATGGCCCAGGTTCTGCGCCTGGTAAACATAACTCTTAGTTCCGAAAGCATCAGTGACATGCTGAGAGATTTAGCGAACAACTTCAAACCCCTCTCCGGTTAGATTCACGAAGTATTCTTCAAGGCTCGGTTGCTCTAGACGGATCTCGGAAACCATGAACTTCTTTTTCACGAGTAGTTGATTCAAAGTTGCCGCGTCGAAATTTGTTGGCACTGGGACCACGATGCGATCTGGCTTGAGAGAGATTTTTGATAATCCTTGGCTCTTTAGCAGCTCAACCAGTTCGTCAATGCGATCGGCCTTCAAGACCAGTCGGGTTTGGGATTCGTTTCTTAGTTCTTGAATATTTCCCTGCGCCACAATCTTGCCCGCCGTCATAACCGCCAGGTGGCTGCAGAGTTGCTCAATTTCACTCAATAGGTGACTGGAGACAAAAATGGTGATTCCCTCGGCTGCAAGCGAGCGAATCAGATTGCGAACCTCTCGGGTTCCCTGGGGGTCAAGACCATTTGTGGGCTCATCGAGGATAAGAATTTCTCTTGGTTTTAGCAGGGCATTGGCAAGTCCAAGCCGCTGCTTCATTCCCAGTGAGTAGGCATGAACCTTCTTTTTTGATGCGTTGGTCAGGCCAACGCGCTCAAGGGCCGAGTCCACCCTTTGCTTGCGAGTCTTTGCCTCTGAAAACCGATCGGCCGAGTCGATCCGGATTAGGTTATTTCTCCCGGACATGTAGGGATAGAAGGCCGGACCCTCCACCAGAGCACCGACTTTTGGTAGCGCCTGCTCGAGTTGCTTTGGAATCGGATGACCGAGGAGTTCAATCTCGCCCTCTGATGCGTCTGCAAGACCAAGAATCATTCTGATTGTCGTGGTCTTTCCAGAGCCGTTGGGCCCCAGAAAGCCAAAGACAGATCCGCGAGGAACCGAAAGGCTGATCTCAGATACGGCCTTTTGAGAACCGAACTGCTTGGTAAGCGAACTGGTCCTTATGGCCAGCTCTTGGCCTTGAGTCATGGTGGAGGTTAGTTGGCGACGCTGAGCAAGTAGTCGATCGTCACAGCACCCATGTAGACATCACCTGAGTCAGTTATCAAAACATTGACCAGTGCGCTTGTAAGTACTCGACCACCCTGGACTTCAGTAAACATGTCACCGAATAGTTCATTTGACATTAGGTCTGCTGGGATCTCAGTTGGCATTGCGGCTAGGTGAACAACGCTCAACCAATTTTCACCGAGGATCTCTGGTTCAGTCTTCTCTGCGTAGTCGGCGGAATCCTTGTCACCTGCTTCGTAATCACTTGAATCGAGGGAAGAAACCTCGGTTCCAGCTGGAGGAGTGAAGTCGAACAGTGACTGGTCTATCGCACCGAAGCTGATGGATTCGAAACCGACTGACATTGCAGCATCCACCTGAGACGCGGAGAACACCTCAACCTTCAGTGGCATTCCGGTTTCTGAGTCAATTGAAAGCTTTGCTCGTTCAACGAGTGAGCCATCAACATTCGGGGTAAGAATAAGTTCGTAGGCAGTCCTGCCAGCAACGCTGTGGTCTGTTCCGACTGAAAGATTGCTGCTGTCACCAATCATTGACACCAAGTAGTCGGCAATTGCCTCTGGTGAGGTCAAATCCAGGGCTACAGACGCCGCGTAATCCGTGATGGCTTTTTCAGCCTCAGCTTGTTTAGCAGGGTCTTGTTCCATCTCAATTGTTCCGTTGACAGCAGTAGCCATCTTGGCGTCATAGATCCAGAACTGGTCACCATTTACGATCAAGTCGCGCTGGGACATTGGGTCCAAAATTTGGGCACGAAGCTTGTCGGTTCCAGAGTTGTAAACCCTGATCCGGTGAGTACCGGAAATCAGCTCTACTGCTTGCGTCAAGATGTTCGACTCGATGACGGCTGGAACGAAGTCTGCAAACTCCTCCGGCATCTTCTCTTCCATCTCAGCGACCATCTCTTCTGAGACCATCGAGCTGAATTCCAAAGTTGGTAGCCCCATGTCGCTGACTTTGACAATGGTTCCCGAGAAAGATTGAACTTCGCTTTGCTGCATCAGCACCATGACCTCATTGGCACTCAGGTCAGGTAGGTCAACCGCGTTCGCTTGCAATGGCACCGCAACGGCTCCTGCAGCGATGACTGCTGGAACTGCAATAGATGGAATCCACTTCTTTGAAATACGCATTCAGCTTCTCTCCTGCTTTTCTAGATACTTATAAACCTAATCTCTTCAACTGATAGCCAGCTGAAAGTGTTCCTGAGATTATTTTATGAACAACAGTCTAATAAACACTCCGTGTTGACTATTTATTCCAATTCTCGTCAATCACAGCTGGGTTTTCAGGATTTCTATCCTGAGAGCCCCACTCTTGAGAGTATTCAGAGGACATTAGGCCCAAAAACACCTTGGCATCAAATTCCTCAGGACCCCTAACGCCAGTGGCATTCCACAGGCCCTTCGCCAAGAGTTCAAGGGCAATCACTGGGACCAACGCTGTCTGCCAAACAACTGCCTGAGCGTCATAGTGCGCCGCGGTCCAACTGGTATCTGCAACGTGGTAAAGGTAAGTTGCCCTGGCTTTACCATCTAGGCCCTTACCAGTTACAAGCGTCCCAGCACAGGTTTTTCCGGTCATAACATCGACCAGTGACGCTGGATCTGGTAACACGGCTGCCACCAAGTCCCTTGGTGCGATTTTGGCGGGGCCGTTGGCCGAGCGAACCGAGACAGGTTCAGTTTTGTCTAGCCCAAGAGCGTGAAGGGTCTTTAGGACTCCAATGAATTCGGTGCCGAGGCCGTACTTGAATGCGACCTTCTTGGCATTCATGGTGCGGGGGAGCATGTTGACCTCTTCGTGCTCGACGTTTACACACTCAATTGGTCCGATTCCACCTGGGAATTCGAAAAATGCTGGCTCGCTGAAAGGTTCTGTTGTGAACCAGCCACGATCCTTTTCCCACATCAGTGGAGGGTTCAGACACTCTTCAATCACGGTCCAGATCGAAAAAGACGGTGCAAAGATTTCCTCGCCCTCATCGTTTACAACCACTAGGTTGCCGCCATCCAGCACCGTGATTTCATCAACCTCGCTAAACAAGTGATCCGCCGCATATCGGGCGAAGATGTTTGAGATTCCAGGCTCAGCGCCCGTTCCAATCAGAGCAAGCAGACCCGCCTTTTCAAACTCGGCGTGCTTGTCATACTGCCAGTCACCTAGCTTTTCAGCTGGAGTATTGAAGGGGTCTGTCTTGTGGACGTGGCTGAGGCTCATAGCCATGTCCATGTAGTTGACCTGCGCCTTCAGTGCTCCATCAAAAATGCTCTGCACAAACTTTGGCTCCACGGCATTCATGATGTGGCTTGCTTGCACTTTTTTGGCAAGAGCGGCCACATTATTTGGGTCACTGGCGTCTATTTGAGCTGCCTCAAATTTGTCGGCAGCGGCGGGAGAGTGACTCTTCACCCATTCGACACTTTTCTCGGCACGAGCGATGTCGTAGTCAGAAACAATTATTTTTTCAAAGAAATTACGATTCGAGGCAATTTTGACGATTGCATCGCCAACACCACCTGCTCCAATTAGCAAGATGCGCATTTATTTTCACAACCAAACGTGACCGATTCATGAGATTGGGCCCAGTCCTTGCCCTCGTTCACTGGTAGGCGCAAACCTATGTGGTGTCACTGCTAATAACTGCGCCTTCACCTGAAGTGAACTACCTTCCTATTATGGGGCTCTCGACTCAGAATGGCTACTAACCGAGCTGGCGGATGGGGATAACCAGCGGTGTCTTTGCAACCGGGTCTTCAATAACCCTGGCAAGAATGTTGAAGGCGTCAGCCAGGTTGTTTGGCGTAATGACATCACAGGGGTCACCTGTGGCAACGATTGAGCCATTTTTCAAAACTACTATTTGATCGGCGAACCGTGCTGCAAGGTTTAGGTCATGAATCACAGCGACGATAGTCATTCCCCGTTCGCGCCTCAAGGATGACAGCAGGTTCATAACCTGAAGTTGATGAGAATAGTCCAGAGAGCTGGTCGGCTCATCAAGTAGCAGCACCGCTGGATTTTTCACCAGTGCTGCGGCAATTACCGCGCACTGCCTATAACCGGAGGAAAGTTCACCTACCTTTTTCGCTTTTACGGCGGTAAGTGAGGTCCGCTCAAGCAACATCTCAATTTCTTCTCGGAGCTTGGGCGAAATCCGTGAAATTTGGTGGGCAGCCATTGCAGACCGTGCCACCAAATCAAAAATAGTCTCCAGGTTCTTGGCCGCCGGTATTGCTCCCAAAAAGCCAATGCTCTTGTTGATTTCCGTTTTGGTTAGGCTGGTGATTGAAACGCCATCCAAAAGCACCGCCCCGCTTGCAGCCGGTATTTTCCTAGCCAGCGCCTTTAGCAGAGATGTCTTGCCAGCGCCGTTGGCACCAATGATTGCGGTTACTGAGCCCTTGGAGATTTCAAGATCCAGATTCTCGATCACCTTGTCTGCCGCATAGCCGGCACTCAGCGCCTGCGCTGCAAGTTTCGATTCCGGCTGGTACATGTGCCTAGCTTAGTTTTTGTGGAACCATTCGGTCGCACCTAGAGCCTTGAGCCACTGCACATAACTAGCCTTCCGGTCAATTTTTGGGCTGAAGCTTTTATCAGTTGGGTTCAGCTCGGCTAACTCTTCCATGCTGTTCCAAATGCCGACACCAAGACCGGCGAGCAGCGCTGCTCCGAGTCCGGTTGATTCTAGGTTGGTAGCTCGGAGGACATCTTTTCCGATTAGGTCAGACTGAATCTGAAGCAGCAGGTCGTTCGCCGCAGCACCGCCGTCAACATTGAGCGCTGGGATGGGCGAGCCCATGTCGAGCTCCATTGCATCTAAGACTGCCTTGACCTGAAAGGCAATCGCCTCGAGAGTGGCATAGGCGATGTTGGCATCGGTGGTTCCCCGCGTGATTCCAAAGAGAGACCCTCTAATATCCGGCTGCCAAAAGGGTGCCCCAAGACCGGTGAGCGAGGACATGAAAACAACACCCTCCGAACCCTGTGTTTTTCTAGCTAGCGCCTCGACTGCCGAAGCTTTATCGATGATGCCAAGCCCATCTCTGAGCCACTGCACGGCCGCACCGGCGACGAATACTGAACCTTCAAGGGCATAGGTTGGCTTGCCATCCGGTGCCTGCCAGGCGACCGTGGTCAGCAGACCGTGAGTGCTTTCAACGACTTTCTCGGCGGTGTTGGCCAGAATAAAAGCTCCGGTGCCATATGTGGCTTTCGATTCACCTTCATTAAAAGCCAGTTGGCCAAACAGTGCCGCCTGCTGATCACCTGCATTGCCGGTAATCGGAGCATCCAGGCCAAGGAAGTGAGCTGGGCTTGTTTTTGCAAGCTCCCCCCAGCTGGAAGTGATTTCTGGAAGAGCGGTTTTTGGTATTCCAAATACCTCTAGGAGCTCGTCGTCCCACTGGCAGGTACCAAGCGCCATTAGCTGCGTCCTAGACGCGTTACTGGCATCGGTGATGTGCGACTGTCCTCCGGTTAGCCTCGCGATCAGGTAGCTGTCAATTGTCCCAAGCGCATACTTGCCAGAGTCCACCCCGGCCCAGACATCGGGTAAGTTCCGCTGCCACCACAGGAACTTACTGGCAGTGAAGTAGGGGTCAATATTCAGTCCGGTTCTGATCCGAATCCAGTCGTCGGTGTTTTTTTGGTCAAGCTCATCTTTGAATATGGAAGTCCTGCGGTCCTGCCAGACGATGGCCTTGGCAGGCGAACTCAAATCGACCCTGTCCCAAACCACCGCTGTCTCGCGCTGATTAGTTACACCTATGCAACGGATTTTTACTTCGGCCTGCTCAAGCGCTTGTTCGGTTGCCGCTAGACAGGCCTGCCAGATTTCCTCTGGGTCATGCTCAACCCAGCCCGACTGCGGAAAGTACTGCGTGAATTCTTTATAGCCGCGCGCAGTGATGTGGCCCGTATCGCTAACAATAAGAGCGGTCACGCCTGTAGTGCCGGCATCAAGTGCCAAAATTGACATCAATTTCCTCCTTGAAACCGAATCAGCTTCCATCTAAGACTTAGTGCTTCTATGCTTGCAGTGTGGCCAAACAAAATCAAACGAATTCGAACAAAAACGCTCAATATGATGTGGTGATCATTGGTGCTGGAATCAACGGAGCAGTTGCCGCTGCCGCTGCCAGCGCCGCGGGACTGAGTGTTTTGCTTATCGATAAGGGTGATATCGCAAACTTTACCTCCCAGCAGTCAAGCAACCTAGTCTGGGGCGGCATCAAGTATTTGCAGGGCTACGAATTCGGATTGGTATTTAAGTTGTGCCTCGCCAGGAACCGGCTAATGCGTCATTACCCGAACCAGATCAGGCAGATCGGGTTTCTAGCCTCGCTTGGTCCAACTGCTCCATTTGGCAGACTTCTTGGAACTTTTGGAACACTGTTTTACTGGGGTATTGGTCTTTTTGGAACAAGGGCTCCGTCGAGTTACTCGGCAAAGACTGCAAAGCAGATTGAACCGAACTTGAAATCTGGCAGGACTGCTATCAAGTATTACGACGCGGAGCTTCCAGATAACGACTCACGATTCGTTTTTGATTTTGTTCGCCATGCCATTTCTGACGGAGCAGAGCTAAAGACCTACACTGAGCTGAAAAGCGCCACCCATTCCAACGCAGGATGGCAGTTGAAGCTTTCAGGCGCAAACTCTGAGACAGTGACTGCGAAAAGCGTAATCAACGCAACCGGTCCGTTCGCGAAAAATGTTTCGGATTTATTGGGCTCTCCAACTAGCGCAGACTTGGTGCTCTCAAAAGGCATTCATCTGGTGCTTAATCGCAAGCTAACCGATGAATATCAAGTGCTTGCGTTCTGGGACGAGCAAGAGCGACTGTTTTACGTGTTACCAATGGGGGATCGTTCGATGGTTGGGACCACCGACACTCGAGTGAAGGACCCCCACACAAAGGTCACCAAGGAAGATACCGAGTTCGTCATTAAGCAGGTAAACGCGCAGATGGAGCTAGCAGACCCTATTACGAGCGCCGATGTGGTTTCGGAGCGATCCGGGGTCAGACCTCTGGTAATCGATGCCGGCCAATCTGGCGATGTAGCTGATTGGCATCAGTTGAGTCGCAAGCATGCAATCGAGGCCAATAAAGATCTATCAGTTGTCACAATCCTTGGTGGAAAGCTGACCGATTGTCTCAACGTCGGTCAAGAAGTGGTGCACGAACTCTCTCAGCTGGGACATAAAACAACCAAGCCTAAAAATTGGTTTGGCGAAGGTGATCAAATCCGAAAGCAAGAGTTTTTCGAGCTCGTAGCTTCTAGGGCATCCGCGGAATCCGCAGGCCTAATAGCCGATGGGATTTGGCGTCGTCACGGGGCAGTTGGTTTTGAAATTATTGGTGAGGGAAACCTGGAGGACATCTTTGATGGACTCGGAGTCACCTCGCAAGAGATTCGCCACATTGCAAAACATGAACATGTCACCAGTAGGGAGGACCTGCTTAGAAGAAGGCTGCCGGTCGACATGTGCCGTTCCAAAAAAGAACTTGCTGCAAACAGGACCCTGCAGAAACTATTCGTGGAGCTTGGCCTCTAGCGGGATTTCCGGTTCCGACTGGGTTGGCCACTCGACGATGAGCATTGCGGTCAGCATGATGCCGCCACCGACAACCATTGCAACAGTCAATGGTTCTTGGCCAAGTCCTACGGCCAGTGCTGCACTGAAGATAACCTCGCTGGTGATCAGAAGAGCAACTCTCGCAGGATCAATCAACGTCTGTGCCCAGGTCTGAACCCAAAAGGCGATTACCGTCGACAGCAGGGCGGTGAATAGCACCGCGAACCAAACTTCAAAGTTTGGCGGGGGCTGGTAGCCATCTGCGAGGGCAAACGCCCAGCAAGTGACTGCCGCGAAAGAAATCTGGATCATCGCCATCCGGTATGAGCTTCTGCCCTTGCCATAGGCACCCAAGAGCAGAATGTGGATAGCAAAAAACACTGCGCAAAGGACGAGCCAGAGCTGTCCTATTCGAAACTCAACGTCAGTCGCGGTGCCAGAGAAAATTGCAAGCCCGGCCGCAGCCAAAATGACTCCGATAATAACTCTGGTGGCAAACTTTTTGCGAGTGAAAAGCCATGCAATAAGTGGCGTAAAAACGACATAGAGCCCGGTCAAGAATCCGCTGGTTGCAGCAGTTGTGAGGCTCAGCCCGAGGGTCTGTGTAATAAAGCCCAGGGCGAGAACAATTCCAATAATGGAACCAAATTTTAGGTCTCCGGGCTTGAACGAAAGTGCAACTCTCGGCCGAAGAAGAATCATTGCAATGGCGGCGATTGAAAATCTGGTTGCCAAAAAGTCCATGTATGGCTGCTGTTCGATGGCATCTTTCATTAGCACGAAAGCTGCTCCCCAAACAAAGCCAACACCCAATAGGGCGATTACTGCTAGACGGGTTTTAGGCACCGAGAAAGCCTAGCTGTTAGAAACCTTTCTGGCTTTGCCGCCGCTAAGTTTCTTTGCCATCGAAGGAAACACGATGCCGTGCATGAACGAGACCATCCACCAGTAAAGGTGTCCTGCCAACCCATGCGGGTGATAGTAGGCCTTTTGAATAAGCAGCGATCTTCCGTCTTCCAGCTTGGAGACCTGGAATTCAAGCCAGGCAAGCCCAGGCATTTTCATCTCAGCGCGAAGTCGCAAGAGCTTGGGCCTGGCAATTTCTTCTACTCGCCAAAAATCCAACGACTCACCTTCCATGAGAGTTTTCGGGTCACGCCTTCCTCTGCGCAGCCCGACACCGCCAACCACAAGATCCATAAGGCCGCGAAGCTCCCACGCCCAGGTTGCTGTTGAATAGCCGTTACTACCGCCAATTGCTTCAACTCGTTCCCAAATTTTTTCCACGGAGTCACCCGAGACAAATTCTCGGTGGTCCACGTACATTGAACCTCCCGCCCAGCTCGGGTCTGTCGGTAAAGGCTCTGAAGGAGTCCCAGGAACAGAAGCATTGCTCCACCTGGTTTCAACCTCGAGTGACTTCACGCGACTCAGCGCCAGTCCCACAGCGGTCCGGAAGTCGGTCATGCCATCTTTGGACTCGGGAATCAAATCTCTAATAGCGTTGTCTCTTGCCACCACATCGTGCTTCAAAGATGCAACTAGGCGTTTGGCAAGGGTCACGGGAACAGGTGTGACCAGACCAATCCAGCCCGAGGCAAGTCTTGGTGTCAGAACGGGCAGTGGAATGATGATTCGCCTTCTGAGGCCTGCAACCTCGGCATAGACCTGCATCATTTCGAGGTAGCTGAAAACCTCAGGCCCCCCGATGTCAAAATCCTTGTTTATCTTTTTGTCCAAGGTTGCGGAGCCGATCAGATAACGCAGTACGTCCCTGATGGCAATCGGCTGAATTTTATTCAGCAGCCACTTTGGTGTGACCATAAATGGCAGTCGCTCGGTCAAATGTCGAAGCATCTCAAAAGAGGCCGAGCCAGATCCGATAACAACCCCTGCTCGCAGTTCAATAGTTGGAACGCCTGATTCCCTGAGGATCTGACCTGTTTCTGCCCTGGCAGACATGTGTGGAGAAAGTTGGTTATCGTTTGAAATCATGCCGCCGAGATACACAATCCGTGAAACTTTGTTTTCCTTGGCGACTTTGCCAAAGACTTCAGCCAGTTCTCGTTCTTTGGCTTCGAAGTCTTTGGAAACCATAAGCGCATGCAACAGGTAGTAGGCAAGGTCGACCTTGTTTAGCGCCTTGGCAATGACTGCAGGATCGGTGGCATCACCTTCAACAACTTCTACATTTGCCTGCCACGGATAGTCACTGATTCTTTTTGCATCTCGAACTAGCACTCGAACGCGGTAGTTGTGGCTGAGGAGCTCTCTTATCAATCGACCACCGATATAACCGGTGGCACCGGTCACTAAAACCATGGCCGGTTTCCCCGCCTTGTTGGTAAAAGTTTCTAGATCTGACGTGACAGTTTTTATCATTTCACTTCCAGCCTAGTTTTGTTCAATTTTATTTCTAGCCAAAGCGACCAGATACGTAGTCCTCAGTTTGTTGCTCGGCGGGGTTAGAAAATATTTTTTCAGTCTTGTCATACTCAATTAGCTTGCCGGGCATGCCGGTTCCGGCAATGGTGAAAAAAGCGGTCATGTCGGAGATCCTGGATGCCTGCTGCATGTTGTGAGTGACTATGACAACCGTGAACTTTTCCTTGAGCTCTACTGCCAAGTCTTCGATGGCCGCGGTTGAAATTGGATCCAGGGCACTCGTTGGCTCATCCATCAAAATCACATCTGGCTCAACTGCAATTGCCCTGGCAATGCAGAGTCGCTGCTGCTGTCCGCCTGAAAGGCCAGATCCTGGCTTGTCTAGCCGATCCTTGACTTCATTCCAAAGGTTTGCTCCGACCAGCGCCTTTTCGGTGAGCTCTTCCGCTTCAGTCTTTGACATTCTGGAGTTGTTGAGCTTGTAGCCAGACAGCACATTGTCCTTGATAGACATTGTTGGGAATGGGTTTGGTCGCTGGAAGACCATGCCTACTTGTCTTCGCACTCTTACCGGATCAACATCAGGCCCATAAACATCTTCGCCATCCATCAGCAACTGACCTTCTACCCTCGCTCCTGGGATCACCTCATGCATGCGGTTCAGGGTCCGAATCAAAGTTGACTTGCCGCAACCCGAAGGGCCGATAAACGCGGTTATTGCTTTAGGTTCAATCACCATGTTCACGTCTTCAACAGCCAAGAAGCTGCTGTAGTAAACGTTTAGCTTCTGGAGTTCGATTCTTTTTGACATGGGCTATCCCTTCGGAGAAAAGTACTTACTGATTAGGCGGGCAACAAGATTCAGCACCATCACGATGAGCATCAGGGTGAGCGCACCGGCCCACGCCCTGTCAACGTAAGACTGCATGTCAACTCCCTGGTTTGCGTATGAGGTGTAAACAAAAACGGGGAGAGTCATCATGCGCTCATCGAATGGGTTGTAGTTCATTGACGCCGTGAACCCGGCGATAATCAGCAGCGGTGCAGTTTCACCAATTACTCGTGCAATGGAGATCATGACTCCGGTTGCAATTCCGGCCAGCGCTGTTGGCAACACCACTTTGATAACTGTCAACCACTTGGGCACTCCCAGGGCGTAGGCGGCCTCGCGGAGCTCATTCGGCACGATTTTTAGCATCTCCTCGGTGGCGCGAATGACCACCGGAATCATCAAGACGCTCAGGGCTATTGCTCCGCCCAAGCCCATGCGCACTCCAGGGCCAAAGAAAATAACAAACAGCGCATAGGCAAAAAGGCCGGCAACAATGGAAGGAACCCCGGTCATAACATCAACGAAGAAAGTTACGAGTCTGGCGATTGTTCCGCGGCCGTACTCCACAAGATAAATCGCCGCCATAATACCTATCGGAACCGAGATAAGAGTTGCGATACCTGTGATCTCAAGGGTTCCGATTATCGCATGAAGTGCGCCACCACCCTCGCCGACGATGTTTCGCATCGAAAAAGTAAAGAACTCGGCATCGAACCTGGCAACTCCATTTTGAACAACCGTGTACGCAAGCGAGAGCAACGGAATCAGGGCCAGAGAGAATGCAGCGGTGACCAAAATCGTCACCAACCGATCGGTTGCTTTTCGGCGCCCTTCAACAAAGCGTGATAGCGCGTAAAGGGCAACTGCATATCCGACGAGCCCGAACACTGCCACTGGAATCAGATTTAATTCATTTTGCTCGGTCGATGACGCAAGCATTACCTGGAGGGTAAAGGAACCCAAGAAAAAAGCCAGAAGCATCGCTGGAGACACCCACTTGGGTAGGTCAGCGGTTCCTTGAAAAGATGAAGTTACTTGCGAGGTCATTAGTTGGCCCCCGAAAACTCAGCTCGACGACTGATGATCCACCTGGCAATCATGTTCACAACCATCGTTATGGCAAATAGCACCAGTCCGGTTGCAATTAGTAGGTTCGAGTAGTTACCGCCAGCTTCAGGAAACTGAAGCGCGATGTTGGCCGCAATTGTGTTGGAATTCGACGATGTCAAAACAGCAAAGTTGATTACTGCAGCCGGTGACAAAACCATTGCGACCGCCATGGTTTCACCCAGTGACCGGCCTAGCCCAAGCATTGCCGCTGAGATGATGCCAGTCCTTCCAAATGGCAAGACCGCCATCTTGATCATTTCCCAGCGAGTGGCGCCGAGTGCAAGGGCTGCCTCCTCGTGGAGCCTAGGTGTTTGAAGAAAGACTTCACGTATAAGAGCAGCCATTATCGGCAGCACCATAATCGCCAGGACAATGCCAACGGTTAGCATTGTGCGGCCAGTGGCAGAAACCTGACCAGCGAAGAATGGAATCCAACCGAGATTTTCGTTGAGCCACATGAAAGTGGGGTTCAAAAAAGGAGCCAAAACCAAAATCCCCCAGAGCCCATAGACAACGGAGGGAATAGCAGCCAGAAGGTCAACAGCATATCCCAGCAGCTGTGCGAATCTCCGGTTGGCGAAGTGTGAAATGTATAGGGCGATTCCGATTGCAAGTGGGGTTGCAATGATTAGCGCAATTATCGATGCGTACACAGTTCCGAAGACAAACGGGAAAACATAGTTCCAGAAGCCATCTTCCGCGGCAGCGATTTCAGGGCCAGTAAAGGCCGGTATTGACTGGACAAAGAGGAACGCTGCAACTGTTGCCAGTGTTGCCAAAATGCTCACGCCAGCAAAAAATGCCAGATTTGCAAAGATGACATCACCGAGGCGTCTGATCGCCTTTGGCTTGGTAGCTGTCATCGGATTGCCCATTCGTTTGTCTAGGTAACAACGTAGTAAATAAAACCCGGCCTAGGAGACCTAAGCCGGGTTCTATTCACCAAATGTTCAGTTACTGGATTGCGTCAATGATGGCCTGTGCTTTTGCACGAAGGGCAGCAGAAATCGGTGCATTTCCCGCTGAGGTGGCAGCAGCCTGCTGTCCCTCCTCAGAAACTAGGAACGATGCCCATGCACGAACCAGTACCGCCTGCTCGTCGTCAAGGTAGTCGTTGCAACCCATTAGGTAGCTAACTAACACAATCGGGTAAGCACCTGAAGCGGTTGTGTTGCGGTCGATCTTGGTTGCTAGGTCGAACGACTCACGTCCTTCAACCAGCGGGGATGCGTCCACAACAGCTGCAGCAGCTTCTGCTGAGTAAGCAACGTAGTCAGATCCGACCTTCACGGCCAAGGTACCTAGGTCACCGGCGCGAGATGCGTCCGCATAACCGATTGTTCCGTTACCGCCTGTAACAGCTGAAACAACACCGCTGGTTCCCTGTGCTCCTTCGCCGCCATACTCCGCAGGCCAAGCTTCAATAGCTCCGACAGTCCAGACATCTGGTGCCACAGCAGCCAGATAATCAGTGAAGTTCTTTGAGGTACCGGACTCGTCCGAGCGGTGAACCGCTGTGATGGAAAGCTCAGGAAGAGTTACGCCTGGGTTTGCAGCTGCGATTGCCGCGTCATTCCACATTGTGATTTTGCCAGCGAAGATGCCGGCAACTGTCGGGCCCTCCATGTTTAGGCTGGAAATTCCATCGAGGTTGAAAATGACCGCTATTGGTGAGATCCAAATTGGGAACTCCCAAGGAAGGGTTCCAGGAACGCAGCTTGGGAACTCACCGGCTAGTTCCTCATCCTTGAAATAGGAGTCTGACCCTGTGAAAGAAGTGGCACCCTCAAAAAATTGTGCACGACCAGTTCCAGACCCGGTTGGGTCGTAGTTGACCGTTACTCCAGGGTTGGCGATCTGGAAAGCGGCAATCCATGCCTCTTGTCCTGCAGCCATGGACGATGCTCCGGAACCATTTAGCGTTCCAGAGAGTGTTTCGACAACTGCAGTCTCGGAAGTTGCTCCACCAGAAGTTGGCTCTGCGGTTTGTTCGTTGGCCGCACAACCAGCTAGCACCAGGGTGCCAACAGCCGCTACAGCACCGAGCTTGAGGACGTTTTTCATGAATGACCCTTCCTTATTTTTGTTAGGTGAGGCCTAAGTTAGGAAGAGCAGGGAAACTTGGCTTGTTATCCAAGTAAACAAATGATGAATTAGGAGCTAAGTTTTGCCTCTAGGTTGACCCGCTCATAGTCGATTACCCTCGGCTTTGATCCAAGCGTGATCCTCAACACAAAAAACTCTCCCGGCGCTAACACTGTTTCACTCTTTAGCGATTCCCCAATAGTTTTTGTCGCATACTTTCCGAAAGTCTCGATGATTGTGGGAAGCGCGGGGCGGTGGGAGCAAATAAGAGCATTCTTCGTTTGCTCGAATGTGTCCTCGATTACGTTTTTGGTTTTCCTGGGACCCTTGAGGTTCGCCAGCTCAGTGAGCTGTGAGCGCTCAATCAAGGTTCTGTTTCTAGCTTTTGAAAGTGGCAACACAGTTTGCTGACATCTGGTCCATGGGCTTGTGACAAGCCGCTTTGGGCCATATGCATCAAGCAGGGTAACCAAGCGCTTTGCTTGCTTTTTCCCTTCTGGCAGTAGTGGTCGCTTCGCCTCTTCGCCAGACCACTCAGCTCTGGGGGTGGCTGTGGTGTGACGCAGAATCACTAGACCCCTGGTTTCCAGCTCTCCGGCAGCATGGAAGCTATTGACCTGCTCCAAGAGCTGGCGATCGTGATCGTAGGTTAGTTTTGGGCGGGCATCTTCGACCGAGAGCCACTCAACAGCGGCGATCTCTTTGTTCGGAGTGAATTTTGACTTGGCAATCGCTTTATCTTTGACCTTAGATGCCCAGTAGTGCACCTCTTTTATTTCGCCAGAGGGAAGTTTGTATCTAAGAACCGAGAGCTTTCTTCCGAGTCGAATCCGCAGTCCCACTTCTTCTTCAACTTCGCGCACAGCGGTTTCCGGTAGGTGCTCTCCAGGGTCAAGCTTTCCCTTGGGAAAAGTCCAGTCTTTATAAACACCACGGTAGACCAGGGCCAGTTCAAGCTGCCCTTTGTTAAGTCGCCAGCAAACCGCACCAGCTGCATAAACCGTCACTAGCGATTTGCCTTTTTGGTGAGAGTTCTGGCCATGAGCTCATCTTGCATATCGATTAGGGGGTTACCATTTTCATCCCGAGAATCTCGTCGCCAGATTCCAGAAGTCTCAAGTTCCCAGACTGCAGCTTTATTGCTCATTGCTAATTCGAATAGATCGTTTAGTTCTTTTATTTGGTCGGTCTGGGTGATTTTTACGATCGCCTCAACTCTTCTGTCCAGGTTCCGGTGCATCATGTCTGCGCTTCCGATAAAGACGTCAGGGTCACCTGCATTTTCAAAGTAGAAGATACGGCTGTGCTCTAGGTACCGCCCAAGAACCGAGTGAACAGTTATTGTTTCGCTCAATCCAGGTATTCCAGGCTTTAGGGCGCACATGCCACGCACGACAATCTCAATTGGGACACCTGCTGTCGAGGCAAAATAGAGCTGATCAATGATTTGTTCGTCAACCAGCGAATTCAGCTTGAACCGAATTTTGGCAGGCTTGCCAGCCTCATGATTGGAAATCTCACGTTGAATTCGCTCAACTAGCCCCTCTCGCACTCCAACCGGAGATGTCAGAATTGAGGTGTAGGAAGGTTCGGTTGAGAACCCAGATAGCTGGTTGAATAACTGAGTCAGGTCTTCACCGACAGATTCCCTGGCGGTTAGTAGACCAAAGTCCTCGTAGTAGCGAGCGGTTTTTGGATTGTAATTTCCAGTTCCGATGTGGCAGTAGCGACGCAGTTGACTGCCTTCCTGACGAATAACCAGGGAAAGCTTGCAGTGAGTCTTGAGGCCGACAATTCCGTAAACCACGTGAACACCGGCAGCTTCAAGTTTCCTGGCCCAGCCGATGTTGTTTTTCTCGTCGAATCTTGCCTTTATCTCCACCAGTGCCAAAACCTGCTTGCCTGCTTCGGCAGCATCAATCAGAGCGTCAACAATAGGTGAGTCTCCAGATGTTCGATAGAGAGTTTGCTTTATCGCCAAGACCTGTGGATCTGCGGCGGCCTGTTCCAGAAATGCCTGAGTGCTAGTCGCGAAGCTTTCGTAGGGATGATGAACCAGAACTTCTCGCTCTCTAAGCGAGGCAAAGATGTCGGCCGCTTCGTCTTCGTCGGCTTCCAAGTAGCGATTAGTTGTGATTTGGTGTGGCTCAAAGTGCAGTTCCGGACGCGGTAAAAATGCCAGGGCAGTAAGGCTCGAAAGGTCAAGCGGCTCGGGTAAGTGATAAACGTCTGAGGTCGAAATATCCAGTTCTCGCTGAAGCAGGCTCAGCACCTGAGGATCAACATCATCTGCGACCTCAAGCCTAACCGGCGGCCCAAAGCGGCGCCTAAGCAGCTCTTTCTCGAGTTGGACCAGGAGGTTCTCACCCTCGTCCTCATCGACCTCCAGGTCTTCGTTACGGGTAACGCGAAAAATATGGTGTTGCAATACTTCCATTCCCGGGAACAGCTCATCTAAGAACTCGCCCATGACATCTTCCAGAGGAATGTAGGTTGATCCGGCCCCAGGTACCGCCACAAACCTCGGAAGCAATGGCGGAACCTTTACTCTCGCGAAGTGCTCACCCATTGTCTTTGGGTTTCGAAGCACCACTGCAAGGTTCAGCGACAGACCCGAAATATATGGGAAGGGGTGTGCTGGGTCCACCGCAAGAGGTGTTAGAACTGGAAAGACTTGGTTCATGAAATATTCCTGGAGAGCGACCTGCTGATCCACTGAAAGTGCTGACCAGTGAACTAGGTCGATACCATTTTCAGCCAACCCTCTAGCTATTTCACCGACAAAGAGTTCGGCATGACGAACCTGAAGGTCTCGGGTTCTGTTGGAAATTCTCTGTAGGACATCCTGTGGGTTCAGGCCAGATGCCGATTGAACGGCGATGCCAGTTGCGATTCTGCGCTTTAGCGAAGCAACACGAACCATGAAAAATTCGTCGAGGTTGGAAGCAAAAATACTCAAAAAGTGGACGCGCTCTAATAGCGGGATGGCGTCATCCTCGGCCAGTTCTAAAACTCTCTGATTAAATTCCAACCAGCTGAGCTCGCGATCAAGAAACCTACCAGCGGGCAGATCCGGTTCGGATTCTGGCTGGAATATGATTTGGGTTTCTTCGGACATGACACCAATTCTGACACCTGAAAGTTGCCAACGGGTTAATTTTCTTCTGCTGACTTTCCATCTGGGTTTAGGCGATAGCCAACGTTCCTGACAGTTCCGATCAATGATTCGAACTCACCAAGCTTCGCCCTGAGCCTTCTGACGTGCACATCCACTGTTCTAGTGCCACCAAAATAGTCGTATCCCCAAACTTCACTCAGCAGTTGCTCCCTGGAAAAAACTCTCCCAGGGTTTTCATTCAAGTGGCGCAGAAGTTCAAATTCTTTGAAGGTCAGGTCAAGAGTGCGCCCCGAAACCTTGGCAGTGAAACTATCCAGGTCAATTACCAACCCGGTGACCGCCGTCATGGGCACTGCGCCATGCACGGGTGAATCCAGCAGAATACGAATTCGAGCATCCACCTCGCCGAGCGAGGCAGATTCCAGAACAAAATCTTGGAGTGCCCAGTCGGCGCTAATCGCGGCGAGAACACTTTCGCTTGCGACAAGCATTAGTGGTTTTGACCAACCGGCAGCCTGCAGTATGCGCGCAACTGACTTGGCGCCCATCAAGTTGTGGCGACAGTCCAATACCACTACGTCGTGCCGTGGCGCGTCAGAAAGTGCCTGCGGGTCAAAAGAGATTTGCACCAGTTGGTGACCTAACGCATCAAGGGCACTCAGCGGGTTTTGGGCATCGGGGGAGATACATAGAACAATTGCCAAGTTTCCACCTCCGTTTAGGCAAATAATAGCCCGATTAGAGCTGGTCTTGGGTAGAGTTCAAGGCGTGAGCAAGCAGTGGTTACAGATTTCTGTCATTTGGGCAGCGGTACTAGCGGCGGGCATCATTGCGCTTGCAAGCTACTCAGACGACCTTCTCTATACTGCCTTTGCTGCAATTGCCGGGTCTGCGATTGCAGTTGTGAGCCTCGGGCACCTTCTTTCCAAAACGTCCAAAGACACTGTTCGGCAGCAGGTGTACGTCTCCGCTGGGACCGTCGCTATTTTGGGTGTCATGACAGTTATCGCGCTAGCAAGATAGACTTGGGATTATGTTGTTGGCGATAGAAATTTTCTTTACTGGCCTTTTGGTGCTGGCCACCGTTGCCATTGCCGGAGTATCCGCCTTGGTGCTCTACAAGCTATTTAAGGGGCAGAGCTAATTTGATCGTCCTTCCAGACGACCTGCCGATCTCTCTTACCCCCTTTACTTTCTTGCTCGGAACCTGGACTGGTTCAGGGGTAGTTAGTTACCCGGTGGGTCAATCAAAGGCCACCGAAGTCAATTTTTTTCAGCTTTGTCAATTCACTGCTCTTGAAAACGGGAAGTTGGAATACCGGTCGACATTCTCAGACTCCGAAGGGATAATCATCAGCCAAGAACACGGCTATTGGCTGCTAGCTAAGCCAAGCGGTGAGCATGACCCAGGACCCGGGCTTCTTCCTGGAACAGGGAAGCCAATCATTGAGACTCGGGAAGAACTTGAGAGTATGCGCAATGAAAACGGCGGCTTTGATATCGAGGCGATCATCTCAAATTCCGACTCAGTTTCAGAGCTGTATTTTGGTCAGATCAAAGGCGCGCGAGTAGATATTGCAACCGATGCGGTGCTGAGATCACCCAACACTAAGGATTACTCCGCAGGGGTAAGAATGTTTGGATTGGTTGAGGGCGCCTTGCTCTGGGCCTGGGACATGGCCGCAATCGGCAGCCCCTTGAAGTCGCACGCGTCGGCAAGGCTGGTAAAAAAAGATGACTGACCACTTTGGAAATCCGCTTCTTGAGCAGCGAAAGCTTGCTGCAGGTGATGCTTATGTTCCTCGTGATGATCAGGCAGTCTTTGAAATCCAAGGACCAGACACAAAGTCTTGGCTGCACTCACTGCTGACTCAAAACATTTTGAACCTAAAACCTGGCCAATCAACAGAAGCATTGCTGTTGACACCTCAGGGCCACATCGAACATCAATTGAAAATCATCATCACCGAGACCGGTGCTCTGCTAATCACAGCGAGGGTTAATCTGGAAGGAATTCTGGCCTGGCTCAAAAAAATGGTCTTTAGATCCAAGGTTGAAATTGTTGAACGCCCAGAACTGCTGGTCGCTGGTGGATTCTTTGAATACTCGGCACCATGTTGGATTGATGGATTTTCAGCAGACCCAGTTGGCTCGGTGCGCTATGCGGCTGAGCGCGCCAAATTTGGATACCGAGAATATCTAATTGAAGGAGCCCCAGAAGATAAGGAACTGGCCGGCCTTCTCGCTTATGGCGGCCTGCGCATCAGCGCTGGCAGACCCGAGGTCACTGACATTGATAACCGATCGCTGCCACACGAATTTGACTGGCTTTCCTCAGCGGTGCATTTGAGCAAAGGGTGTTATCGAGGTCAAGAAGCTGTCTCAAAAATTCATAATCTCGGACATCCACCAAGACGGCTCGTGATTCTAAATCTTGAACAGGGCGACGTGATGGCTCACCAGGGTGACAAGGTCTTCTACAACGACAAAGAGGTTGGCACAGTCAGGGCTGGAGCGCTTCACTATGAAGCTGGTTCAATTGCGCTTGCTTTGATAAATAGGAACACTCCCTACCTTGATCTTTTGGTTCAAGCTGGCGACAGCAAAACCCTAGCCACTCAAGAGGTCCTAGTTCCACACGACGCTGGAAAAGCAGCCAATCTTCCTCGGCCGGCAGCTTTTAAGCTGACCGGTAAGAAATGAACAGATTTGTAATTAGGTTTTCTTTTACTCGCGTTCAAGACTCGTTCTGGACTATCGGGCAGATTGTTTTGGCAGCGCTAACTTCTTATCTTTTTGCTCGTTATGTTCTAGGGCACCAGGTTCCGCTACTGGCCGTAACGGTGGCTATCTCATCCCTGGGGTTTGCCAGGGACACCAAGCCCAAGCAGGTGCTATCGACGGCAATTGCGATGTTTAGCGGGGTTGTTCTAAGCGAAACCTTGCTTTTGCTTTTTGGTCAGGGTGCTCTGCAACTGGCTTTTGCAATTTTCCTGGCACTTTTGTTAGCAAGACTTTTCACGTCAAACCCCGCGTTCACAATCACCGTTGCCTTGCAGGCGGTATTGGTTCAACTCCTGCAGACACCCGTCTCTGGAATTTTTGAACGGGCGATTGATGGGCTGGTTGGCGGAGTAGTGGCGCTGGTATTTGTTTCATTGATGCCCAGAAACCCAATCAAACTTGCAAGACAAGACTCGAAAGAGCTGTTCCTTGTTTTTAGATCAACGCTTTCAAACGTGGCAGCTGTGCTGCGCACGCCGAACCAAGAACTTGCAGACCAAGCCCTCGAGGACATTCGAAAGACGCAGCCTCTGGTTGATAGGTGGCGCAGTTCACTGGACTCTGCCATCGCGATTTCAAATTTATCTCCCGTTTATCGCTGGGCACAAAAAGAAATGGCCCAGCAGCTGCAAGTTGCAGATGGAATGGACTTAGCTACCAGAAACCTCCGAGTGCTCACCCGTAGAGTTGATTTTCTGGTGCGCGATGAAAAGCCAAGGCCTCAGCTTGCGGACTTGATTGGAAAGATTATTATCGCCACAGAATTATTGGAGCAAACGTCGGACGATTTTTCTGTCACCCTAAAAGCCAGAAAGTACTTGAGAAAAATCCCGTCGGGACTGAACCCTAGGGTGTTTGATCCTCCGCTTTCAGTTTCTGAAACCGCGCTACTACTGGAAATTAGACCGCTGTATGTGGACTTGGCGGTGGCCTCTGGGATCGATGCCTCTCAAGCCAGGGCTCTGCTGCCAGCTGTTGACTAAGCTTTCGCTCATGACTTATAACCTAATTCTTTTGCGACACGGCAACTCCGTTTGGAACGAGAAAAATCTTTTCACGGGCTGGGTGGACGTCGATTTGACCGATAAGGGTAGGAGTGAGGCCAAGCGGGCCGGTGAGCTGATATCTGCTTCTGGACTGGTCCCGACTGTTCTTTACACTTCAGTTTTGAAGCGCGCTATTAACACCGCACACATTGCCTTGGATGAAATGAGTCTCAACTGGATCGAAACTAAAAGGTCCTGGAAGCTAAATGAGCGCCACTATGGCGCGTTGCAAGGACTTGATAAAGCGGAGACGCTGGAAAAGTATGGCCAGGAGCAATTTCAAATTTGGCGTCGTGGGTTCGATACTCCGCCACCACCGATTGATGACGACTCGAAATTTTCACAGGCTCACGATGAGCGCTACGCCTCACTTGGAGAAGCGCTGCCAAGAACTGAGTGCCTGAAGGATGTTCTTGTCCGAATGCTCCCGTATTGGGAGAGCGACATTGTTGCTTCTCTAAGAGAGAGAAAGACTGTATTGGTCACCGCACACGGTAATTCCCTGCGCGCCCTAGTGAAGCACTTGGATGGCATTAGCGATGAGGCCATTGCCGATCTAAACATTCCAACCGGTATGCCGCTGCACTATAAGTTGGATGAGAATCTGAAGCCAATCAATCCCGGCGGAACTTACCTAGACCCAGATGCTGCAAAGGCTGGAGCTGATTCGGTGGCAAATCAAGGTAAGCACTAACTAAGTTCTTGCCAGTCTCCGGTCTGCAAAAAGCTGACCTTGGCTGAAATGTCCACCACGTGATCTGCGAAGCGTTCGAAATATCTTGAAGCAAGAGTTACGTCAACGGTGAACATGGCGTTCTCTGACCAATCTGGGCCAAGAACTACATCAAACACCCTTCGGTGCAGCAAATCCACGGCCTCGTCATCAGCTTGAATCTCTCGTGCCACATCAATGTCGGTGTCTTCTAGCAGTCCGATTACTTTCTCAGCTAGCTTGATGTCGAGTCTGGCCATTTCTTCAAAGGTCGCTCGCAGCGAGGCTGGAATTGCGTTTCCTGGATAGCGATATCTTGCAATTGCTGCGATGTGTGAGGCCAAAGATCCCATTCGCTCTATCGATGCGCTCATTCGAAGAGCGGAAACCAAGATGCGCAGATCTTTTGCCACCGGGGATTGGGTGGCGAGAATCTTTATCACTAGCTCATCGAGGTCCAGGGCACGCTCTTCATTAGCATCGGTAAGAGCAAGGGCCTCATCGGCAAGCGACACGTCGGAGTTCAGAAAGGCAGCAGACGCCTTCTCCATGATGGTCTTGGCATCTTTTGCAAGGCTAACGAGCCTGGATTGAACTTCGCTCAATTCTTGCTGAAATACTGCGCGCATTTTCTTCTTCCCCTAGATCAAGAGTTCTTGGATGAATGAAACATAAGTGTTTCCTCGACATGCAAACATCTGATTAACTGATGCCAAACCGTCAGAAAACTTGTCGTGTGAATCTAATTTTACACTTACCCTTGTAATTACAAGTTGTTAACCTGGTAAACACAACAGACAGGACCGGTTCTTGGGCATTTTTGGCATGGGGAAGGCTAGGGCATCCAATCAATCTCAGGTCGACGCCTTTGAGGTTGTAGCCGCGCAAGTTGTTGATGTATTAGCAACAGCCGGTGTTGTTTTGGATGAAAGAAATCTAGTTCTTAGAGCCTCACCAGGTGCGGTTCAGTTTGGGCTGGTTCAAAATGGTCATCTGATTCACGCGTCACTACTAAATCTTGTTGAGCAATCCAGGCTCTCGAATGTTCCTATCGAGGTTGAGATACAAATTGATTCTGGCCTGCAGCGCGAGCAACTCTGGGTAAATGCCAGAGCTGCAAAGTTTGGTGAACGCTACGTGATGCTTTTGGTGGAAGATCAAACCGAAGCCAAAAAGCTGGAGACTACACGTAGAGATTTTGTGGCGAATGTGTCTCATGAACTCAAAACCCCGATAGGGGCGATTAGCCTGCTCACCGAGGCAATCTCCGGTGCACAGGATGACCCGGACACAATTAGAAAGTTCTCAGATTCATTGCAAAAGGAGGCGCAGCGGCTGGGTTCTCTGGTTCAGGAGTTGATGGAGCTTTCCAGGGTTCAAGGTGCGAATCTGGTTGAAACCGCAAAGGAACTGGACCTATCCCAGGTGATTGCAGACGCCGTTGATAGAAACTTGGTTCTTGCTGAAAAGCGAAGGGTGAGGTTGATAACGGGGTCGCATGAGAGCACAAAATTGGTGGGGGATTACGAAATGTTGACCACTGCCGTGCGAAACCTAGTGGAGAACGCAATTGCGTATTCAGACTCCGGCTCGCAGGTTGGCATAGGCCTGAAAGTCATTGATGGGATTGCAGAAATAGCGGTCACTGATTCAGGCATCGGCATTCCAGAGGATGAGCAAGAAAGAATATTCGAGCGCTTTTACCGCGTGGATCCTTCAAGATCAAGAGTGACCGGTGGCACTGGCCTCGGCCTCTCAATAGCCAAACATGCCGCCACCAATCACCGTGGGGAAGTTCGACTTTTTTCTAAGATCGGCATCGGAAGTACTTTTACTTTGAGATTGCCCATTAATAATCAGGAGAGCAAATGACACGCGTGCTGGTGGTTGAAGATGAGCAGAACCTGCGGGAACCTTTGGTGTATTTGCTTCAAAAAGAAGGATATGACGTCATTGAAGCCGAGGACGGCAGAAGCGCGCTTGAAAACTTCGCTCGGCTGGGTGCTGACATTATCTTGCTTGACCTAATGCTTCCAGGACTAAGTGGGAACGAGGTCTGTCGAAGCATCAGAGCTGAGAGTCAAGTGCCAATAATCATGGTTACAGCCAAAGACACTGAAATTGACACAGTGGTAGGTCTTGAAATTGGTGCGGACGATTACGTAACAAAGCCATATTCATCGAGGGAGTTGCTTGCAAGAATGAAGGCCGTTTTGAGGCGCGGCACCGATGTTGTTGTTTCAAGCGCGACCAAAATCATTGCAGGGCCAGTGGAAATGGATCTCGAGAGCCACACGGTAAGAGTAAACGGAGCCAAGGTTCAGATGCCTCTGAAGGAGTTTGAATTACTAGAACTTCTGATGGAAAACGTGAACCGGGTGCTTACCAGGGGGCAAATAATCGATCGAGTGTGGGGCTCCAATTATTTTGGTGACACAAAAACCCTGGATGTGCACGTGAAGCGAATTAGATCGAAGATCGAAGAGGATCCTGCAAGACCCGTTCATCTAACAACCGTTCGAGGCCTGGGGTATAAGTTCGAGGTTTAGGTTTAGAAAGCTCTAGTTCAGAGCTTCCGCAAATGGGCGGTATTCCTCGAGCTGTCCGTCCAAAACCGGCACCATTAGCTCCACTGGAGACATGCCATCACTGAAATAAATCATATGCATAGAACCGGGCTCCTCGGTAATCTGAATAATGATTCCGTCGTTTCCGCCATAGCCCAGATCAAATTTTTCCTTACCTGCAATTTCAAACTGGTAGGTTGTCCTGCTGCCTGCTTCGTCCAAAATTTGGATTCCGGCTGTCTTTGCTTCTTGACCGCTATTGACTATCGAGCCGATTAATAGCGCTTCAGAGCCACTTCCTTTTATGAGCAAGAAATTCCGCGCTTTTAGGTCGCCAATATCTAGGATTACCCCGTCGCTTGGCGAGTAGGGGTCCAGAGATGCCACATCACGGCTGAGAGAGCAGCCCGAGAGGGCAACAACGGTCAGTACAGATGCCAAAAGGGCAGTTAGTTTCTTGATTTTCAAGGATCCTCCGCGATAACGAACATCGCAAGTCTAGCCTAGGTAAAAGCGGGAATCTGTGGTAAAATTGCCGTTTTGAAGCCGAAAGAAGTGTATGAAGTTCGAAGTTGGCGAAACAGTTGTCTATCCTCACCACGGTGCCGCTGAAATCATTCAGGTTTCCAAGAAGACTATCCGCGGTGAATCCCAGACATACCTCAAGCTTCGAGTGGCGACGGGAGACCTGATTATTCAGGTACCTGCAGCCAATGTTGAGATGGTGGGTGTGAGAGACGTTATTGACAAGAAGGGCGTCAAGCAAGTTTTTGATGTGCTTCGGGCAGAATTCGTGGAAGAGCCAACCAACTGGTCAAGGCGCTATAAGGCAAATCTTGAAAAACTGGCCTCCGGCGATGTCGTAAAAGTCTCAGAAGTTGTGCGCGATCTTTGGCGCAGGGACCAAGATCGCGGCCTAAGCGCAGGAGAAAAGCGAATGCTTGCAAAGGCGAGACAAATTTTGATTTCAGAACTCGCACTAGCTCGCAAGGTGGATGAGGAAAAAGCATCTGCGGAGCTTGACAAGGTATTGGCTAGCTAATAAATGTCCGTAGCGGTGGTTCTGGTTTCTGCCGGAAAGGGAACTAGGCTCGGCCAAGCTGTCCCTAAGGCGGCGGTCTCGATAGCGGGCAAAACCATGCTTGAGATTTCTCTCATACATATCTCCGAATTCGATCCTGATCAATTAGTAGTGGTCGCTCCAGCGGGGCTGGTAGCTGAATTCGAAAGACTAACGTCAAAGTTTTTCTCTGAATTCACTGTGGTCGCCGGAGGTGAAACCAGGCAGCAGTCAGTAGCGGCTGGCATGGCGAAAGTCACCACGGATTTTGTGCTGGTTCATGATGCAGCCAGAGCCTTTACTCCAAAGGAGGTTTTTGATCGCGTAAACGAAGGATTGGCGCTTGCTGACTGTGTCGTCCCTGCTATAAACCTCGCCGATACCGTGAAGCAAGTTTCGGAAAACTGGGTGGAAAAAACCATTGATAGAAAAACTCTCCGGCTAATTCAAACTCCTCAGGGCTTTCGAGTTTCAACCCTGGTAGATGGCCTTGCAAAAACCAAAAGTGACTTCACAGACGAGGCCGGCCTGCTGGAGGCGCTGGGCGTCCCCACTTCAATAGTCCAAGGTCATGAGCATGGTTTCAAAATAACCTCCCCTTCGGATTTGGATAGGGCTCGAGCTATTTTTGCCGATGTTCGATCTGGAATTGGCGTGGATGCTCATCAATTTAGCGACTCAGGTACCCTCATGCTGGGTTGCCTGGAGTGGCCCGAGCATTTTATTCTCTCTGGCCACAGCGACGGTGACTCGGTAGCCCACGCAATGGTTGATTCGCTTTTAGCCGCAGCTAACTTGGGTGACATCGGTTCGAATTTTGGTGTTGATAGGCCCGAATATTCCGGAGCAAGTGGCAGGCTATTCCTGGAAGAGAGCATCCGCCTCTTGGCCGCCTCCGGTTTTGAGCCAGTGAATGTTTCAGTTCAAATTGTTGCCGATAGCCCTAAGGTGGGGCCGAGACGACAAGAGCTAGAGAATCAACTAAGTGGCATCATCGGTGCACCGGTTTCTGTGTTAGCTACCACGACTGACGGCCTGGGTTTCTTGGCTGATGCAAAAGGTATCGCCGCAGTTGCTACCTCGCTCGTAAGAATGCGTGGCTAGGCTTTTGCTTATGAAGCTCTTTGACACCAAGACCGGCGTTCTTCAAGATTTCAAACCCCTTGTTCCCGGCAGGGTTTCGATCTACGTTTGTGGGCCAACGGTCCAGTCTGCTCCGCACATCGGGCACTTGAGGTCAGCGCTGGTTTACGATCTGCTTTCACGTTGGTTAACCGCGACAGGCTTGCAAGTTAAGCTAGTTCGAAATGTCACTGACATCGACGACAAGGTTTTAGAAAAAGCTGCTGAATCCGGAGTTGCTTGGTGGCAGTTGGCCCATGAAAACGAGCAGTTATTCGCAAACGATTATCGCAGCCTCCTGATTGGCTCTCCAGCTGCAGAACCTCGGGCAACCGGACACATTACCCAGATGATTTCATTGATTGAAAGCCTGGTCGAGCGAGGTTATGCGTATAAAGGCCTCGACGGTTCCGGCAGCGTCTACTTCGATACTGCCAACTGGGCAAGCTACGGCGCCCTCACACACCAAAAGCTCGAGGACTTAGAAAGCGAAAGTACCGATCCTGCAAAGAAGAACCCTCAGGATTTTGCTCTCTGGAAGTCACGCAAAGAATCTGAGCCAGACACGGCGAGCTGGCCCTCGACATTTGGTTTTGGCAGGCCCGGTTGGCACGTCGAGTGCTCAGCAATGTCCGCCTACTACCTAGGTGAACAGTTTGATATTCACGGTGGTGGGTTGGACCTTAGGTTCCCTCATCACGAAAACGAGCTTGCCCAGTCCTTAGCCGCGGGTCATAAGTTTGCAAACTACTGGGTTCACAATGGTTTAGTCACCACCCAGGGTCAAAAAATGTCAAAGTCTCTCGGTAACTCGGTTTCCTCAGCAGATCTGTTTGGCAAGGTCAGCGACAAGGCGGTCCGCTATTACCTAGCCAGTGCACACTACCGATCAGTATTGGATTACCAACCAGAGTCGACGCTGGAAGCAGCTGCAGCACTTTCAAGATTGCACGGTTTTGTTCTGAGGTCACGAAGAGAACTCAGTGAAACTCAATTCAGCAGCGTGGATGAAGCTGCGCTACCTCAAGAATTCACCGATCATATGAACGATGACTTGAACATTCCAGCTGCTCTGGCAGTGATTCACGAGGCTGCAAGAGCGGGAAATACTGACCTTGACGAGCAGCGATTGTCTCAAGCCAGTAAGCGCCGGAGTGAAGTAGTGGCTATGCTCAAGGTGCTCGGTCTTTCTGCGGATTCTTCGGAAGACCAAAATCTAGAACATCAGGCTTTGGATGGCGTTATCCAAACCCTCATCTCCGAGCGCAATATGGCAAGAGAAGACAAAAACTATCAACGCGCTGATCAAATCAGGGACCAACTGCTAGAAATTGGCATCGAACTTGCTGATTCACCTGCCGGAACACATTGGAGTTTGAACTAATGGCAAAACTAGGAAGACCCGGGGCCAATAAGGCCAAGAAGGGCCCAACTAAAGGAACCGGCGGCCACGGCCGCAAGGCTCTAGAGGGCAGAGGCCCAACACCAAAGGCTGAAGACCGCGCATATCACAACACTTATCGCACCCAAAAAGCTAGAGCTGAAGCAAAGAGCGCGCCTAAAAAGGGTCAGTTCGTGGCTTCCAAGACTGGCAAGAGCTCGAAGGCGAATGCCACCGAGATTCTTTCTGGTCGCAATTCAGTTCTTGAGGCCCTGAAGGCGAAGATCCCTGCGACTGCGCTTTTTATCGCTCAACGGATTGAAGTAGATGACCGAGTGCGAGATGCCATGGCAATTGCCAATAACCGCGGCATTCCAATCAATGAAATAACTCGCATTGAAGTGGACCGCATGACCGGTGGCGATAGCGTGCACCAGGGTATTGCTTTACAGGTTCCCCCCTACAGCTATAAGGATCCAAACGAACTACTAGATCGGGCACTGTCCCAAAGCAGCCTTCCGCTTTTGGTTGCTTTAGACGGAATTACGGACCCAAGAAACCTGGGAGCTATCATTCGTTCGGTTGCAGCTTTTGGGGGCAACGGAGTGATTCTGCCGCAACGAAGAAGCGTGGGCGTAACTGCTGCGGCTTGGAAAACCAGTGCCGGGGCTGCGGCAAGGATGCCAGTTGCTTTGGCTGCCAATTTGAATCAAACCATTAAGGAATACAAGCGCCGTGGTGTTTTTGTGGTGGGGCTTGACGGCGATGGGGATGTATCACTGCCGCAGTTTGAGCTTTTCGATAAGCCGCTACTGGTAGTTGTCGGTTCCGAAGGAAAAGGTCTTTCGAGACTGGTCCAAGAAAACTGCGACCAAATTATTTCAATTCCTATTTCCCAAGCCACTGAATCCCTAAACGCTGGAATCGCTGCCAGTGTTGCCCTGTATCAGATTTCAGCGATGAGGGCCTAGACCTTATCTCGCCAGTCACCGTCCTCATCGTCCTCATCGACAACTATGAGACCGGTCGGCACCGAATCTGGAAGTGAAATGGACTCGGTTGTGATGTTCCCGGACAAAATTGCCGACTCGTCTCGCCGTCCAGCTAAGACGTTCGAAACATAGCTCCGGACGGCGTCAATCATTTCGATGTCTTGGCCCCGCTGCTCAGATAGATACCAGCGGTGCTCCAAGACTTCATGGAAAATCTCCGCCGGCTCCAGTTTCCCCCGGAGTTCCAGAGGGATTGCACCGACAACTGGCTCAAATACCTCACTAAGCCACTGGTGGGCAAGGACTTCTTCATCCATGCCCAGGTGTGAGTTATTCAGGCCATAGTGATCTATGTCATTGAGCAGCCTTCTCGCTTGGTTCTCTTCGACATCCAAGCCAGTGAGCAATAACAGCCTTCGGGTATGGTGGCCAGCGTCCACAACCTTTGGTTGAATCCTGACGGTGTGTTTGTCTTGGTCTTTGACCATCCCGAGTTCTTGAATATCGAATCCAAGATCATTTAGCCGTTGAACTCTCCTGGAAATTTTCCAGCGCTCACTTTCATCGAAAGTTTCATCGGAAGTGAGTTCTCGCCAAAGTTCGTGATACTTATCCACGATTCGTTGGCTCACAGCGCCCGGATCAATGTCTGTGGCCTTACCGGAGGCAAGGAGGTCCATGAGCTCTCCGGCAATGTTTACTCGACCGATCTCTAAGTCATTTTCTCGCTGACCATTTGAAAGCCTGCTGTCGTAGAGATGTCCCGTTTCAGCATCGACCAGGTACGCGGCAAACTGGCCGGCATCGCGTCGGAACAAAGTGTTGGAAAGGGACACATCTCCCCAGAAAAAGCCAGAGAGGTGCAGTCTCACAAGTAGAAGAGCAAGAGCATCAACCAGCCGGTTTGCAGTCTGCTCTCTAAGACCCTGAGACCACATCGCTCGGTAGGGCAGCGAGAACTTCAGGTGCCTAGTAAGTAGAACGGCAGGCAGCGGATTACCAGCGCCATCGTCGCGGTCGTTTATTATCGCAAATGCTTCAACGCACGGGATATCCAGTTTTTCAAGCTTGCGTAGCATGTCGTACTCACGCTTAGCGAGTTCAAACAGCGTTTCCTTTATTGCCACCACATGGTCATTTAAGTGAGCAAATCTCACCGTGTGACGAGACAGCCCTTTTGGCAATGCGGCAATGTTCTCTTTTGGCCAGTTCTCAAGCGGCAAATGCCACGGCAGATCCAGCAGTGCTGGTTCCGCCGTGGCAGCCGTAATGTTAAGTGCAGAAGGCATTGAAGCCCTAGTTCAGGCGCTCGCCGGTTTCTCCGTCAAACACGTGGACGAACTCTGGGTCTGCCTGAAGGTGAATCTTGTCACCGGCCTTCGGGTGGTCAACTGGATCTACGCGAACAACAATATCTTGTTCGACGCCATCATGCTGCGCACGACCGTAAAGGAAGCCGTCGCTACCTAGCTCTTCAACTACGTCGACGTCCACTACCAGTCCGTGTGCCGCTGGGGTCATCTTTTCTGGACGCACTCCAACGGTGACAGTTTTCCCGGTGGCCTTCGAGAGGATGTCTTTTGAAATCGGTAGCACCGCATCTCCAAATTGAACTCCTCCCTCGATGATTGGGAGCTGAACTAGGTTCATCGCAGGGGAGCCGATGAAGCCAGCTACGAAAACGTTTTGTGGACGGTCATATAGGTTGCGAGGAGTATCGACCTGCTGCAGCAGCCCATCTTTCAATACAGCCACCCGGTCACCCATGGTCATAGCCTCAACCTGGTCGTGGGTCACGTAAACGGTGGTGACTCCAAGACGCCGCTGAAGCGAAGCAATCTGGGTACGGGTTTGAACTCTTAGCTTTGCGTCCAAGTTTGAAAGTGGCTCGTCCATTAGGAAGACCTGAGGCTGACGAACAATGGCACGACCCATGGCGACTCGTTGACGCTGACCGCCCGAGAGGGCCTTTGGCTTGCGGTTCAAGTAAGGCTCAAGGTCCAAGAGTTTTGCAGCTTCAAGAACGCGCTCGGCACGCTCTTCCTTGTTGATGCCGGCGATTTTAAGAGCAAATCCCATGTTCTCTGCAACGGTCATATGCGGGTATAGAGCGTAGTTTTGGAAAACCATAGCGATGTCTCTGTCCTTAGGTGGGACATCGGTGACTTCCCTGTCTCCAATGTAGATGCCACCTTCGTTTACTTCTTCCAGGCCTGCCAACATTCGCAATGATGTCGACTTACCGCAACCTGAAGGACCAACGAGTACGAGGAACTCACCGTCTTTTACTTCAAGGTTTAGTTTGTCTACTGCTGGTTTTGTTCCGCCCGGGTAAACCCTCGATGCGTCTTTGAATGAAACTGATGCCATGATATTCTCCTTCACCGGCAGGTACGTGCCGGACGATCCATTGTGATAGGTGTTCGTCTTTAACGAACACCATAAGTATGACACTCCAATTAGAATTGGAGTGCCTCGTAATCAAGCTGATACCTAAGGACATAACGGATGACTTTTAATGACAAGCCAACTCGATCTGAAAAGCGCGAGGTGGCAAGGGACAAAGCTCGCGCGTTACGGCAGGAAACTGCAAAGCGTGAAAAGCGAAATCGCATCTTGATTCAGCTTTCAGTTGTGCTTGTTACCCTTGGCCTCGTCGGCGGTATTGCGGCGGTTGTCATTGTTGATGCGGCCAACCGTGCCGATGCTCCGGTTGTTGGCGACTCACCAGCGAACCTAACTGCCCTTGGTGGACTTAAGGTGGGTGTCGGGCTTCAGGCATTCACAGCCAGTAATACACCAACTCCAGATGCCGCTGAAGAGACCCCAGAGATTCAGATTTATGTCGACTACCAGTGTCCAATTTGTCAAGCCTTTGATGTTCCCAACTCAGCACAAATGCGCTCATGGGCGGATATCGGTGCAGCGACCATTGAGATTCGTCCAATCTCATTCCTTGATCGAGCATCTTTGAACGAATACTCCTCGAGGGCTGCCAACTCAGCATTCTGTGTTGCAAACTTCGAGCCAGACGCATTTTTTGACTACCACGAACTTTTGATGCTGAACCAGCCAGAAGAGGGCACCAGCGGACACGATGACGATCAGTTATTCGCCTATGCCGAGGAGGCCAGGGCTGGAACTGAAGAAGTTAAGGGCTGCATTCAAGCCAAGAGCTTTGGTGACTATGTAGAGCAGCACACTCAGAGGGTTCTTTCAGAACCTCAAGATGGTGTCAGCGTTTCGGGGACGCCAACAATTTTGGTGAACGGAAACCAATACACCTGGGCAACTGGCAATGACCTTGTGTCAGCCGAACGTTTCGCCCAGTTTGTTCAGCTGGCAACCGCTCAGTAATTACCCTCTTGTGATCGAGGTGGTTTGTTCCAACTCAACTGTGGTCTCGTTTCCTAGTATGTCTCGGAGCTCAACTGACCATTTACAGTTCGTGCCTGCAAAACCCGCGGGGATTCTCCCGGTGCCTTGAAAAGCAATGTTTTCACTGGTCCCTTCCCAACTGCCCTGCCAGCTCGGTGAGCCTGGCATAATTCCGAAGCTCACCAGGTTTGCTTCGTTGGACGTGAAGCCCAGATACATCTGAAGATGCGGACTACCGTCTTGTTTGCACAAGAACTGTGCATGGCGAATTGGCCTCGAATCACTCAGTGAGCCCGAGTACGTCAGAGTGATGCCAGAATCGGAAAGCGAAGAAGATTTTGGTGTAATCGTGAAGTTTGAGATCACAGGTGGCTCATCGTCGCTTGAGTAAATCAACAAAGCGCCTGTGGCAAGCAAAGCCGGTATCAGGTAGAAGTAAGTGGTTTTGTTTTGCAGAATTCTTTTTAGGAGCACGCCGACAATGCTAGCTCGTGTGTCGAAGACACTGGTAGGCTTCCAGCCGAAGCAGATTGGGTATCACGCTTCAGGCCGACCTGGCGCAATTGGTAGCGCACCACTCTTGTAAAGTGGGGGTTACGGGTTCGAGTCCCGTGGTCGGCTCTCTAAGAAAGCTTTTTTCCTCGCTAAGGGTTGTCAAACCCGTGAAGCAAATAGATGTCAGTCTCAATCCAATTGAGCTCATTGAAAAAGAGTTCTCCGGCCTACATTCCGGCAAGCCCGGATTGAGCAGCATTTCAGGAGGTCAGAGTGCGGCAGACAATTCCCTCAGAGAGATAGCAGACTTTTGGAAAAACTGGCCTCTGATAGCTCAGGAGGGTTCGAATCGGAGTTGTAGTACCAGAGACCTCCGCCAATTACTAATAGGCCACTGGAGTACTTCACAAGTTTCCGACGATGCCTGCGCTCTTTCATGACGCCGTTGAGCCTATTTGCTTCTCGAGTCACTGGCAATCAGTCGAGCACAAACCAGAACCCCATCTAATCGGGAGAGCCAAGTGCTACTCATGAGGATGGAGCAGTTCGTGGTACTCACCGGCTACTGAAGGGCACTCCACCGAAATATTTCATGCCGTTGTCACAGGCTATTGTCACGACGCGTTTACCTGGGCCAAGCTCGGAGGCAATCTCAAGAGCGGCTGCCACATTCAAACCGGTCGAAGAGCCCGCCAGTATCCCCTCTTCTCTGGCTAGCCTTCTGCAAGTCTCGAAAGCTAACTCCTGATCCAGCGCTCTTGACTCGTCAATAAGGTTTAAATCCAGGAAAGGCGGCACGAAGCCCAGAGCCACGCCATCAATTTTGTGCCCACCTCCGTGTCCGCGAGTAAGACGGGGTGATTGCTCAGGTTCCAGGGCGATAACTCTAGGCTTTGCACCTGCGGAGAACAGGCCATCTCGGCTCCCCATTAGTGACCCACCGGTTCCCACTGCCGCGCAGTAAACGTCTATCTCGGGACCAATTTCAGACACGATTTCACTACCGATTCCCTTGTAGCTTGGTCGCACATCGGGGGACGCAAACTGGTCGAAGTAGTGAACTTGCTCCTCTTCGACCATGCGCATTGTGGTGATCTTTAGCTCCTCAAATAGTTCTGGCGTCAGCCTTGAGTCCTCAGACTCAACAAGAACCAACTCTGCCCCGAAAGCCCGCATTGATTCGAGCTTGTTTTGAGCAAATGCGTTTGATGTGACTGCAGTGAACTTCAGACCTAGAATGCTGGACGCAAAAGCCAGGGAAGTGCCCGTGCTTCCTCCGGTGTACTCACAGATTCGGTCACCCTCTTTAAGCTCTCCCCGCGCTATCTTGGCCGCCAGCACTCCAGCGACCATGCGGTCTTTATACGACCCCGTGGGATTGTTCCCCTCGTACTTGACCCACACTTCCGCTTGATCCTTTGAGGTCATTCTTTTCAGCTGCACAAGCGGGCTTTGTCCGATCGAGCTAAGAAATTGCAAGGCGACCCTCTCGACTGTGAATTTCACAAACTATGTTACCTGCGTGTGGCGAATTGTGCCCAACCGTCAAACGGAAGGAAAACCTGGTTGAAGTTGACGGTTTCGAGAGAAATCTGCCCCTATTTCCACCAAGCGGCTGGGAGTAATGCCGCCAGCCGACCTGGCGCAATTGGTAGCGCACCACTCTTGTAAAGTGGGGGTTACGGGTTCGAGTCCCGTGGTCGGCTCTCTAGCTTCTGGGGCGAAGCTCTGCCACCATCGGGCAAACAAACGGATCAACGTTGTTGCTAAGCCCTACCTTGTTTAGATGCTTCATAATTGCTACGTAGCTGGCCATCAGGTTCATCTCAACCATTGTTATGTTGTTCTTCTTACAGAATTCGTCGACCATTACGTGCGCCTTTCTCAGAAAAGGCCTCGCCATGGAGGGGAACAGGTGATGCTCAACCTGATAGTTCAGGCCACCCATCAGGTTGTCCTTTAGCCAGCTTCCCCGAATGTTTCTCGAGGTTAAAACCTGCCTCGAAAAGAAATCTAGCTTGCTGTCTTTTTCAACCAGGGGCATGCCTTTGTGGTTGGGAGCAAAGGCTGCGCCCATGAAAAAACCGAAGGTCATCATCATGAAAAACCAGAGTGCAATCGCCCATAGCCATCCGAACATAATTCCCATGACAACATACGGCGCAGTTTGACGAATCATCATCAGTGAGAATTCCAAGAGCCTTAGTCTCAGCGCCCTGTCTTTTCTCACAAGCCCTGCGAAGGAGTCAACCAAGAGGTCGAATCCGGTGAACAGCAGTAGCAGCGGAAACAGGTAGCCCTGTCGTTCAGTGAAAAAGCGCTCAATCCCTTTTTTTGATTCTTTTGACTCGGTGGTAAAGCTAATAACGCGAATTGCAATGTCAGGATCTTGACCAATTTGATTCGGGCGCTGGTGGTGCTTATTGTGTTTTCTCAGCCAGAAGCCGTAGCTCAAGCCAGCGAATAGATTTGCCAAAATCAGGCCGAGCCAATCGTTGGCCTTGTTGTTTCTAAAAACTTGTCTGTGGGATGCTTCGTGAGCGATAAAACCATATTGGGCACTCATGATCCCAAGCAGGCCGGCCAGTGCGAAGCCGGCAATGATCCACCATTGACTCTGTGCAAGAGCAGACCCAACGAAGCCGGCTCCCACCCATAAAGCTGATGCAACAACGGAGATCACAGCTAGTCGAATGACGTAAAAGCTGGGGCGCTTATGAAGCAGCCCTGCCTCTTTTACCTGCTGCAGAATTAAATGAAAGTTTGTTGGGGATTTGATGGTTGCGATTGCGCTCATGAACCCAAGTCTAAGCGCACTAAGTGAACTGGCGCTGATAGTTGGAATATCGTTTTCACTGCCATACTTGTGAGAGTGAAAGCAATGAGGCTTGAAAAGGATTTACTTGGCGAACGGGAAGTCCCATTCGATGCCTACTGGGGCGTCCACACTCTGAGAGCAGTGGAAAATTTCCCCATCAGCGGAGTCCCAATAGGCCACTACCGATCGCTTATAAGAGGACTTGGTTTTATCAAGGAAGCCTCTGCCAGGGCTAATCTGGCACTTGGCGTAATCGACGAAGCTGTTTGTTCAGCCATCATCGAGGCGGCCATTCAAGTCAGGGACGGCAACTACGATGACCAGTTTGTTGTCGATGCCATTCAGGGCGGTGCTGGAACCTCAACAAACATGAATGCTAACGAGGTAATTGCCAATAGGGCTCTTGAGATTGCGGGTCACCAAAAAGGTGAGTACCAGCACATCCATCCCCTAAACCACGTAAATGCTTCGCAGTCAACAAATGACGTTTACCCAACTGCAATCAGGGTCTCTATGATCATTGAAATTAGAGCGCTCTTGACCGAAGTTGCATTTCTCAGAAAAGCAATTGACGCCAAAGCGCTCGAATTTGCAGAAGTTCTTAAGATGGGCCGCACTCAACTTCAAGATGCGGTTCCCATGACACTTGGGCAAGAATTTGCAGCTTGGTCTCAAACTTTGAGCGAGGACGAGGGTAGGTTACACGAGATGATTCCTCTCCTGAGTGAAATCAATCTCGGTGGAACTGCCATTGGTACAAAGCTAAATACACCAGATGGTTACAGCCAGCTGGTGTGTGAAATCCTCAGTGAGATTTGCGAGCATAATTTCACCCCAGCGGTAAACCTGATTGAGGCAACCAGCGACACCGGAGTCTTTGTGTCGGTTTCCAGCACATTCAAGAGGCTCGCGACCAAGCTTTCCAAGATTTCTAACGACTTGAGATTGCTGTCTTCTGGTCCAAGAGCGGGAATAAACGAGATTAACCTGCCCGCTAGACAGGCCGGATCTTCGATAATGCCCGGCAAGGTAAACCCAGTAATACCAGAGGCGGTAAACGAAGTTGCGTTTACGGTAATCGGTAATGACCTGATAGTCACAATGGCGGCGGAGGCCGGTCAACTGCAGCTCAATGCCTTTGAGCCAATTATTGCCAGATCACTAATGATGAGCGTGGTCTACCTGAGACAGAGTTGCCACATTCTGGCTGAATTTTGCATTAGTGGGATCACTGCCAATGTTGAACACCTCAGATTGACCGTCGAGAACTCGATCGGGTTGGTCACAGCACTTGGCCCAAAGCTCGGCTATGAAAAGACTTCTTTGATTGCAAAGCATGCCCAACAACACAACATGTCCGTGAAAGAGGCAGTGATGGACTTGGGGCTGATGACTGAGGATGAATTTTACAAACTGCTCGGTGACGTGAGAAAGCTCACGGGCCAGGGTTAGAGAAGGTTGGCAACCAACAACGTTATTAAGGGCGCAAAGATTAGAGCCGGAAGCATGTCTGCCACCGAAACCATCCTTATTTGAAGCACCCTGAGGCCGGTGCCGAGCAAGAGAATCCCACCGGTGGCTGTAATCGATGCAATTAGAGCGTCGCTCATCAATGTTCCGGCGCTCGCAGCGATTACCGTCAAGAGCCCCTGCCACAGCCCCACAGGAATTGCCGAGAATGCAACACCCCAACCCAGAGCAGCCGCGAAAGCGATTGAAGTCAAGCCATCAAGGCTCGACTTCAGGGCAAGCACATCGAAGCCTTGACCCAAGCCATCCTGGAGGGAACCCAGTACAGCCATTGGTCCGATGGTGAATAGCAGAGAGGCATTGACGAAACCTTCAATGAACTTGTCCTTGTCACCACCTTTGGACACCTTGAGCTGAAGCCAGGTTCCAAAGTGGCTAAGTTTTTCCTCGATACCGATTAGAGATCCAACCACTGTTCCAAGGACCAGGGAAGCCAAGACAACAAGGAGTGTCCCGGGCTGGGTAACTGCGCCGACAAAGGCGGAATTAGAAAGCGCGGCGAGGTTGAGTGCTCCGATAACCAGCACCACAAGACCTAGTGCGTCGGTGAGAGTCTTGGATATCTTTTCTGGAAGCCTGTGCCCGAGAGCGACCCCCATGGCTGCGCCGAAAAGAATTGAAACAATATTTATCAGTGTTCCCAAGTGCACCCGTTTCAGTCGACGAACAACAGACTACTGATGCAATTGCGGATTAGTCGGCTTGGAAAGTGATCGAAACTGAGTTGATGCAGTAGCGATTGCCGGTTGGGGTTTGCGGGGCGTCGTCAAATAAGTGACCCAGGTGACCGCCACACTTGGCACACCGGACCTCGGTGCGAGACATACCGTGAGATTTATCCTCAATGTATTCGATTGCTTTGTTGTCTAAAGATTTGTAGAAGGAGGGCCAACCGCAGTGGGAGTCGAACTTTGTTTCAGCTTTAAACAGCTCGGAACCGCATCCGCGGCAGCTATAAGTTCCCATGCGTTTTTCGTCTAGCAGCTCACCAGTGTAGGCGCGCTCAGTGCCGGCCATCCGCAGCACGTGATACTCAAACTCTGAGAGTTCGTTTTTCCATTGCTCGTCGGTTTTGAAAACTTCGTAATTCATGAAAATTCTCCTTTGCTCTAATTTATAACCGTTGGATAACACATTTCATCCCATGAAATATCCTTGTCTTTTTATCAGAAACCTGCGTAGACTTTGAGAGTTGAGCTGTGACCGAGGTTAGGGCTTGATGCATCGGCGACAGACGCAGATGGTACAAGCATCAGGAGCAGCAAAATGGCACAAGGAACCGTAAAGTGGTTCAACTCTGAAAAGGGTTTTGGTTTCATCACTCAAGACGGCGGACCGGACGTATTCGTTCACTTCTCCGCAATCGAGTCCGATGGGTACCGCGAACTTCGCGAAAACCAGCGGGTTGAGTTCAACGTTAAGGATGGGGACAAGGGTCCTCAGGCTGAAAACGTAGTTCCAGTCGCTTAAGTAGCAACAATTCGAACACCGGTCAGCTAAATTGCTGCCGGTGTTCGCTTGCACTCGGAGCATTTGAGTGATAAAACTTTATTAGCACTCTCTAACTGTGAGTGCTAAAATCAGTCTTGAATCAATTACGGGAGAAACCCAATGGCAAAAATTATCCACTTTAATGAAGAGGCCCGTCGTGGCCTAGAGCGCGGACTCAACATTCTGGCAGACACCGTCAAGGTAACCCTTGGACCGCGTGGTCGCAATGTTGTCTTGGAGAAGAAGTGGGGCGCACCTACCATCACCAACGATGGCGTCTCAATCGCAAAGGAAATTGAACTAAGCGACCCGTTCGAGAAAATCGGCGCCGAGCTTGTAAAAGAAGTAGCTAAGAAAACAGACGATGTTGCAGGCGATGGAACCACAACCGCGACGGTTTTGGCCCAGGCTCTTGTCAAGGAAGGTCTTCGCAACGTTGCAGCCGGAGCCGATCCAATCAGCTTGAAGCGTGGCATTGAAAAGGCTTCTGACGCAGTTATCGAAGCTCTTATCAAAATGGCAGTTCCTGTCGAGACCAAGGAGCAGATTGCGGCTACCGCATCCATCTCTGCCGGCGACAGCGTTATCGGCGAGATCATCGCAGAGGCAATTGACAAGGTTGGAAAAGAGGGTGTTGTAACCGTTGAGGAGTCAAACACTTTCGGTATCCACCTCGAGCTAACCGAGGGAATGCGTTTTGACAAGGGTTATGTTTCGGCCTACATGGTCTCGGACCCTGAGCGCCAAGAAGCGATTCTTGAAGATGCTTATGTTCTGATCGCAAACAACAAGATTTCAAACATGAAGGACCTGCTTCCAATCGTGGATAAGGTCATGCAGGCTGGCAAGCCGCTTCTGATTATTGCTGAGGACATTGAGGGCGAAGCCCTTGCAACCTTGGTGGTAAACAAGATTCGTGGAATCTTCAAGTCAGTTGCAGTGAAGGCTCCGGGCTTTGGAGACCGCCGCAAGGCAATGCTTCAGGACATCGCTATCTTGACCGGTGGTCAAGTTATCGCCGAAGAGGTTGGCCTAAAGCTTGAGAACACCGAACTGGCAATGCTGGGACGAGCTCGCAAGGTGGTAATCACCAAAGACGAGACCACCATTGTTGAAGGTGCCGGCGAGAGCGAGCAGATCAAGGGACGTGTCGAGCAGATTCGCCGCGAAATAGCAAACACTGACTCCGACTACGACCGTGAGAAGCTGCAGGAGCGCCTTGCAAAACTTGCAGGTGGTGTTGCTGTCATCAAGGCTGGAGCTGCCACTGAGGTTGAGCTCAAGGAGCGCAAGCACCGTATTGAGGATGCCGTTAGAAATGCCAAGGCAGCAGTTGAAGAGGGAATCGTTGCAGGTGGTGGAGTAGCACTCCTCCAGGCCGGTAAGGTCGCCTTCGACAAGCTGAAGCTAAAGGGCGATGAGGCAACCGGTGCAAACATCGTGAGAGTTGCCATCTCGGCTCCGCTAAAGCAGATTGCTATCAACGCTGGTCTAGAGCCGGGCGTCGTAGCGGAGAAGGTTGCAAATCTTCCAGATGGCGAAGGTCTGAACGCGGCCACTGGTGAGTATGTCAACATGCTCAAGGCAGGAATTAATGATCCAGTGAAGGTGACTCGCTCTGCTCTGCAGAACGCGGCTTCAATTGCTGGTCTATTCCTGACAACCGAGGCGGTTGTCGCTGACAAGCCAGAGCCTGCACCAGCAATGCCAGCTGACCCAAGTGGCGGAATGGATTTCTAATAAATTAGAAAAATTAGTAAAGGCGGGAGTGGTAAAAACCACTCCCGCCTTTCTTTTTGAGATTTCTAGGCTTGCACCGTTTGGTCTTTCGGATGAGCCTTAGGAAGCTCAACTCTAAAGGTCGATCCGCCACCGGCTGTCTGCTGCGCTGAGATTTTGCCGTGGTGAGCTGTGACAATTGACTTTGCAATGGCAAGTCCGAGACCAGAACCTCCGGTCTCGCGGTTTCTGGAATTATCAGCCCGGTAGAAGCGTTCAAAAACCTTGTCCCTCAGGGGCTCGGGGATTCCCTCACCGTGATCAATGACATCTATTTCAAGCACATCGGGTTGACCGGTCAACTGAACACTCACCTCAGATCCCTTCGGTGCGAAACGTGAAGCATTTGTGACTAGGTTCGTAAGAACTTGCTTAATCCTGTCAGCATCTATCTCTGCGACGAAGTCTTTACCGGTTCTATCGACTCGGAAGGACACCTCCGGATTTGCGACATAGGCGTCCTTGACGACGTTGTCGGCAAGGGTTGAGACATCAGTCAAAACCAACTCCAGGTTCCCCAGTTCATCCATGCGAGTGAGGGTCAGCAGGCTTTCAACTAGACCGCTCATTCTCACTGCTTCACTTTCAATCCGCTGCATCGCTTCCGCGACATCCTGTTTCTTCGTGATTGCTCCCATTCGATACAGCTCGGCATAACCTCTGACTGTTACAAGTGGGGTGCGCAGCTCGTGACTGGCATCAGAAACGAATCGCCGCATTTGGTCGAGGGTTTTATCTTTTCCTCTTACCGCTCCCTCAATACTGTCTAGCATGCTGTTCAGCGCCCTGTTGAGACGCCCAATCTCGGTCTTCCCATGCCTTGTCATAAGGCGCGAAGAAAACTTGCCAGCTTGGACCGCTTCTGCCGTTCGCTCGACTTCCTTGAGTGGTCTAAGTGCAGACGTAATGGTGAGCCAGATACTGAAGCCGGAAAGCACTACTAGGACAATTCCGAATCTTCCTCCAATTGCTGCGTACTCAGCAAGGATTTGTCGATTGGAATTTGTTGGCAGTGCCACCACCACAGACCCGTTTGCTAGCTCCAGCGGCATTGCGACCATGCGCCACTCTGAGTCAGGCCCACGTTGGTTACTAACCTTGATGTCGAATGGGATGGATTCAGACTTTTTGACGATCTCGATGTTTAATTGCGAGAAGTTCGGAACAGCTCGGCCGCCACCTGTTGAAGAAATGAGTCCCAGAAACTGATTGCCCTTGGCATCCAGAATTGCAATGTAGTAATCGCTTGGAAGAGAGGGCAATGCCAGGTTCCCTGAGGAAACCTGCGCTTCAAGCTTCAAGGGGTTTTCGGTCCTGAGCTGGTTGGCGGTGGTAACCAATAGCGCGTCAGTGTTGCGCTGTAGATAGGTGTCCAGTAGGGCTACGGTGCCGGCGCTAGAAACGGAAAGCAACAGGCCAATCAAGCCAACAGACAGAGTTGTCAATTTGGCCCTGAGGGAAATACGCTCCCAGCCTGCTAGAAACCGTTGTTTCAAAACTTATGCCTTCGGTCCTTTGAACATATATCCAACACCGCGTTTGGTAATAATCAATGGTGTTTGGCTCAGCGGGTCAAGTTTCTTTCGAAGGTAAGAGACGTAGCTCTCAACGATTCCCATTTCGCCGTTGAAGTCATATTCCCAGACGTGGTCAAGAATTTGAGCTTTTGTTAGAACTCGATTTGGGTTTGTGGCGAGGTAGCGAAGCAGCTGGTACTCGGTGGGGGACAGGTCCACAACTTGCTCCCCAACGCTCACCTCGTGAGCGTCTTCATTTATTGTCAGCTCACCTACTGTTATCACTGAGCCGGCGTTGCCATCTTTGCTCGTGCGACGGATGATTGCTGAAATGCGAGCCATGATCTCATCAAGGCTGAATGGCTTAGTTACGTAGTCATCGCCTCCCACCGTCAATCCGGCAATTTTGTCTTCGGTGTCATCCCGGGCGGTCAGAAACAGAATTGGGGTGTCAATCCCCAAACCTCTAATTTTTTTTGTCACACCAAAGCCAGAAATATCAGGCAGCATGACGTCCAAAAGGACTAGGTCTGGACTTGTGTCGGTGATCATTGAGATCGCATCTGTGCCGTTTGCGGCCGTCGCTACCTGGTGTCCGGCGAAGCGAAGGCTTGCCGAAAGTAGGTCACGAATATTCGGTTCGTCATCAACTACTAAAATTTTTAGTTTCTCCATACCGGCAAGTTTGGTCTGTTTAGCTGGAAGTTACCTGAGAGTTGCCTGTTAGAAACTCGTAGCTAGATTGTTTCGGCGTCGATGATCTCGTAGGAGTAGCCCTGCTCGGCCAGGAAGCGCTGTCGGTTCTGGGCAAAGTCCTGCTCCACAGTGTCTGCCGCCACAATTGTGTAGAAGGCGGCTGAGCGGCCATCCTGCTTGGGTCGCAGCAGCCGGCCCAAGCGCTGGGCCTCTTCTTGTCTTGAACCAAAAGCTCCCGAAATTTGAATCGCAACTGATGCCTCCGGAAGGTCCACGGAGAAATTGGCAACCTTAGAAACTACGAGTGTGTTTAGTTCGCCGTTTCTGAAAGCCTTAAAAAGTTCTTCTCTTGTGTCAACGGGGGTTTCGCCAGTTATTTTTGGAAGGTCAAGAGCATCTGAAACCTCAGAAATTTGATCGAGATACTGGCCGATTATCAGCGTTGGTTCGCCGCTGTGCTTGCTGAGAATGCGCCTAATGATTCCGAGCTTTGCGTTTGCCGTCGCTGCGATGCGAAACCGGCTTTCCTGGTCTGCAATTGCGTAGTCCATGCGCGCCTCGTCTGGAAGTGAGACTCGGACCTCATAGCAGTTGGCCGGGGCGATGTAGCCCTGGGCTTCGATGTCTTTCCAAGGTGCGTCGAAGCGCTTGGGGCCAATTAATGAAAACACGTCCGATTCTCGACCGTCCTCGCGAACCAGCGTTGCGGTTAGACCGAGTCTTCTTCTGGCCTGAAGATCCGCTGTCATTTTGAAAATTGGAGCGGGCAACAGGTGAACTTCATCATAAATAATTAGCCCCCAATCTCGAGCGTCCAAAAGGGCAAGGTGAGTGAACTCACCTTTGCGCTTGGTGGTCAAAATTTGATAGGTCGCGATCGTCACCGGTGCCAGCTGCTTGCTGCTACCTGAGTACTCGGCAATCTCATCCTCGGTTAGGGAAGTTTTTTCAATCAGCTCGTCACGCCACTGCCTTGCCGCAACGGTATTAGTAACCAGAATCAGAGTATTCGCCTTGACATCTGCCATCGTCGCAGCGCCAACCATTGTCTTTCCAGCACCGCAGGGCAACACCACAACCCCAGAGCCACCAAGCCCAAATTTGTCGGCTGCCTCTCGTTGATAGTCCCTGAGCTTCCAGGTGTCCTCAAGCAGGCTGATGTCGTAGGGGGCGCCTGCGGTGTAGCCCGCGTTGTCCGATGCCGGCCAACCGAGTTTTAGAAGCTGCTGTTTAAGAGCTCCTCTGGCCCAGTCTCTGACACGGTAGCCGTTCTCAATCGGACCCTCTAAAAGCTCACCAATTTTTAGGTTCGAACTGACCTCAGCAATTACTGCCTTGGAATCAGAGGTGAGGGTAAGACCTTGCTCGTCTCGGCCGATTTGCAGTTTGCCAAAACGGTCGATGGTGTTCTGGATCTCCGATTCCACGAGCTTTGGTATTTCAAACTTGGACCACTTCTTGAGCGAGGCAAGGATGAAGTTGGCATCGTGACCCGCTGCCCGAGCATTCCAGAGGCCCAGTTTGGTGATTCGGTAGGTGTGAACGTGCTCCGGTGCGCGTTCTAGTTCGGCGAAAATTCCAAGCTCGTGCCTAGCTGCGCTGGCGTGTTCATGGCCGGTTTCGAGTAAGACCGTGCGGTCGCTCTGAACTATAAGTGGGCCGTTAGACATCCTTCTAGCTTAAACCAGCACGACCGATTGAATCCTTGAAATTGGAAGCGTACGCTCAGCATCTTTCTCTTGGTCTTTGCCTCTGAGCCGTCCAGCCGCTATTCCAAGGACAGAAAGCGTGAACTGTTGAGGCCGCCCGTCCTGCATTTCGATGGCTATCTGAACCATCAGCTTATTTTTCTGTGCGAACTGCAGCTGCCTCATGACGTCGTCGCTTCCCATCTGAGATTTGTCCCCAGAAATAAGCCGTGTCACCCGGGCTGCAATCTTGTCTTGTTCGGGAATAGCTGCCGCGGGTTCAATTGCAACTCGTGGCGATATGACTTGGCCAGTCTGATCAAACATCACAGCCGCATACCCGGCTTCGCGCAGATTGAAATAGACAAGATCTAAGCCAAGTCTGGTTGCAAGTTGTCCGGCTGCAATTGGCTGGAGCATCAGGCCCCTCAAAGAATGCTCGTTCGCAATTTGAGTAAGCAGAATCGGGTCGTCTGAAGAAATGATTGTTCCAGCCTGATTCGAAAGCACGCGAAGTTGCCCAAACCTTTCACTTGCTTGCTTTAGAACATATTCAAGTGGCTGAGGCAATCTAGTTCCGTCGGCATCTTCCAGCGTCTTGTAGATTTCCGCAACGCTCATACCGGTTTCGAGTGCGTGAGAAATCGTCATCGGTGAAATTCGGAATCTTGAGGCAAGACCCAAGTCTTCTGAGTCGGCAAAAGTGTCAAGCTTCCGATGCAGCTGGGTGGAAATGGGGCCTGTTGAAACAATGCTCAGGTCCCCCTGTACTAAGAGCCGATCTAGAATCTCTGGCAGGTGCTTGGCAATGTCTTTTGCCGCCTTTTCTGAGGATGTCAGCGTCAATGGGTAAAGCGCAGATCCTTGATCGACTAGACCCAGGTCAGCTCCAAATTCCAGCATTTTGATGTTGGCCAGATTCATCAGCGGAAAAGCTTTTAGCAGCTGCTCTGCAAGCGGGCCTTCAACAATTTGTAACTCCGGCAGATCCCAGCAGGATCCAGCAAGAACAGACCACGCGGCTGCACGGTCCATGTCGAGCCACGCCATCCCGGCTTTGGATGCAACCCATCTCGAATTGCTGGGACCAATAAGACCGGCATTCACTGCTAGCTGGAATTTGCGCTGAACGTCCTTTGGGGTGAGTTTGAGCTTTAGCGCAATTTCTTTGGCGTCCTGAGACCTGATTCCTGCGCGGATTACATCTAGCCAGTGCCTCTCGCAAGCAAAGAGCAGCTCTGTCACACAGAGCAACGTTTCGAAGGCACTTAGGTAAGACCCGTGGTGGTAGGCGGGTTTAAATTTTTGAGGCTCCAGTTCCAGGCTTAGCTCTCTGGCCTCTTCAATCACCTCGCCGGTGGAAAGGTTTAGTCCAACCAGTGCTTTAGTGGAGGTGCCTGATCTGAGTGCCTCGAGCTGTGCAGAATGCAATGAACGAATCTTGGGTTCCAGCTCTCGCCTTGAAAGCAGAACACGGCTCAGGTCAAAGTAGTCATCGCAGCCATGGCCCTGTCCAAGCGAGGCCTCCAGGGTTTGGGTTAGTTCTTTTGATGATTTTGCTCTGAGCTGAGAGGCAAGTTCCAGAATCGATGACACTAGTTTTTTTCTTCTTTGCCACGTTTGATTATCGAAACAATCAACATCGCAATGATTATCAAGAAGCCAGCCGGTAATCCAATCAGGGGCAGTTGAGCAAGGACTACGGGGAAGCTATTGAATCCGAGTGCGGTCAGGCCAAGGGTCAGGAGCATTGAAACAATCGAAACTCCAATGACACCGACCGACATATAGGCCAATGTTGTTTCAATTGAAGCGCGTTTTTGATTTTTAGCCATCCGATAACTCTAACCTTTCGGATACACTAAACGGCGACCAGTTGAAAGTAGGAAGCATGCCAACGGGCAAAGTTAAGTTTTTTGACGACGAAAAGGGATTCGGGTTCATCGCAGGCGATGACGGCACCGAGGTCTTTTTGCACGCGAGCGCACTCCCAGCTGGGGTCGACTCGATCAAGCCCGGCAGCAGGGTTGAGTTCGGCATTGCCGATGGAAGAAAGGGTGCTCAGGCTTTGTCGGTCAGAATCCTTGAAGTCCCAACCTTGGTTTCGACCACTCGCAAGCCTGCTGAAGATCTTTCAATAATCACCGAGGACCTGATCAAGCTATTAGACCAGGTGGGTGGAAACCTAAAGCGAGGCAAGTATCCAGAAGCGGAGCATGGCAAAAAGGTAGCGCAACTGTTGCGCAGGGTGGCAGAAGAGCTTGAAGGCTAATCATGCAGAACTGGGGCTAGCGGTCCTGGATTCAGATGCACCCAAGGGTTCCTTCGGCGCCTTGATAAGCGAAACTGCGCCAACCAAAGGTGTAATCGAGCTGCGATTTGAATCACTAATGCGCGGGTATGCAGGTTGGCAGTGGCTGGTAACTCTCACGCAGCCAGATAAGCGAAAGCCGGCAACGGTTTCCGAACTACACCTGGTTGCCGGTGAAAATGCCCTGCTTGCCCCTCAGTGGGTTCCATGGTCTGAAAGACTTGCAGAATTTAGAAGGCAGCTGAAGGCCGAGGGTAAAGCAAAAACCGATGCTGAAGCCGATGAGTTGATTAAGGCTCTAGTCGTTACGGATGATATAGAGTCCAATAACTCCGAGTCCGACTCCAACCAGGGCAGTGTGCAACCACCACTGAAGACCCGCGTCCGCCAGCGACGGGTAAAACACAGCGAGCCCGACGAAGATCAAGAACCAAATTAGGGTCCCAATCCGAATTATCGGTTTTGACTTTTGAGCCAGAGTCTTGGGATCAGGCTTGCGATCCTCAAATTTGACAAAAAATCTCATTAGATTCTTTCCAGAACGTATTCGATACAGCCGATTAGTTTCTCCACCTCGGCAGGCTCGGTGGAAACGAAAGTAGCAATTCTCAGCTGGTTTTTCCCGAGCTTTCGATAAGGGTCGGTGTCAACGATTCCGTTTTCCCTCAGGATTGCCGCAATTTCTAGGGCATCGATGGAGTCGTCAAAGTTTATTGTCGCGACCACCTGAGATCTGTGGTCGGGATTCTCAACAAAGGGATGGGTTACGTCGTTTTTCTCGGCCCAGTCATATAAAAGCGCAGAGCTGGTTTTGGTTCTCTTGTCTGCCCAGGACAGCCCACCTTGCGAGTTAATCCACTCAACCTGATTATTTGTGAAGAATAAGGTCGCAAGTGATGGCGTGTTGAGTGTGAAGTTCTGCCGGGCATTGTCTAACGCTAGTTTTAGGCTCAAGATATTTGGAATGTAGCGCCCAGATGCGGCTACCGATTCAATCCGTTCTATTGCCTTCGGAGAAATAAGTGCAAGCCAAAGGCCACCATCCGACGCAAGATTTTTCTGCGGTGCGAAGTAGTACGCATCAGTTTCAAGAGGATCAAAATCAATACCGCCGGCAGCGCTTGTCGCGTCGGTCAACATCAAGGAGTTTGCCTCTGACCCTATTACCCTTCTGACATCTGTTACCACACCGGAGGATGTTTCGTTTTGAGGGTAGGCGTAGATATCCACACCCGCTTCTGCCTTCAGATCACCCCGCGATCCAGGATCAACTGAGATGACTGTCGGAGCTTCAAGCCATGGTGCACCGAGAATTTTTGCGAACTTGTTTCCAAACTCACCGTGCACCAGTGCCTGTGCTTTTTTCTCCGCAAGTGAAAAAGTAGCCGCGTCCCAAAAAGCAGACGCCCCGCCATTTCCGAGAATGATTTCATAGCCCTCCGGAGCATGAAACATATCCAAAAGGCCTTGCTTCAGGTTCCCGACCAGGTTCTTGATTGGTGGCTGCCTATGACTTGTTCCCATGAAGCGGCTCCCGAAATCTATAAATGCCGTTAGCTGTTCCGGTCGCATTCTTGACGGACCACAGCCAAATCGTCCATCGACTGGCTTGAGGGATTCGGGAATTTCAATTACGGGCATGGGACAAAGTTTAGTATCGGCATTACTAGTCTTGGCATAGACACTTATAAGGGAATTCAATGACAGACCTCATAGACACAACCGAGATGTATCTAAAGGCCATCTATGAACTCGAGGAAGAGGGCATTCCCCCGATGCGAGCTCGAATTGCTGAGCGCTTGGATCACTCCGGACCTACGGTTTCGCAAACCGTGGCCAGGATGGAACGTGATGGTCTACTGAGCCTGAGAGATGACAGGCAGTTGGAATTCAGTGATGTCGGTAGGCTCACGGCCATTGAAGTCATGCGGAAGCATCGACTCGCGGAACAACTGCTGCTTGAGGTGATCGGACTCGGCTGGGCCGAGGTCCATGATGAGGCGTGTCGATGGGAACACGTTATGAGTGAATCTGTGGAACGAAAATTGGTCTCGCTTCTCAAAAACCCGAGTGTTTCCCCCTTTGGCATGCCGGTGCCAGGCCTAGAGCTTCTAGGTCTTGCGCCCGCGACGGTGAAGAGCTGCGAATCGTTAGCCGGTCTTAGGGATGGCGAGTATGAGCTGGTGAGGATTGGTGAGCCGCTTCAGCTCGATGGGTCATTTCTCGAACAGCTGCTCCAGCTCCAGCTTTTACCAGGCGCGAAAGTGCTTCTCACGGCGCAAGACCAAGGTTGGCTGCTAGGCGCTGAGGGTAGTACCGAGGGCATGGTGGTCGACTTTGCAATAGGCCAACATTTATTTCTGGGCCATACCGATGATTAATTGTTATAATCTTGGGGTTGGTTACTTGAAACAGTTTTCCTCGAAGGGTCCCTTTTGAATTCAGCCACAGCTGACGCTCAAGTGGTTTCGCGAAAAGATTCGCGTCGGAATGAGCGTTCAAAGTCTGCAAAGGTGCAGCGGCACTCGCTGAGGTCTTTTGGCACAATGTTCGCGGCCACAGGATTAATGGCAACTTTTGCACTCCCTTCCTACGGCTTCGCCCCTGAGATTACTGCCGCGGCTGGTTTGGCTCGGAGTTCTGAAATGCTGGCAATCTCAGCACCCAGCCAAGGTCTATCGGTTGCAACTGTGAGGGCACTTGAATTCACAAGAGGTGATTTTGCACCTGCCGAAGCTTCAGAGTTCCAAGTTGTAACAAAATCCAGGATCTATTACTACCAGGGCCCACGAGCTGCCGATTACTTGGCAAAACCTAGATTTACAGAGATAACAAGTGCAAACCTTATGAGGTCTGCAGCCGAGCTTGTCGGCACTCCATATGTTTTTGGAGGTCAAACCCCAGGAGGCATTGATTGCTCCGGCTATGTGCTGTTTGTCTACTCTCAATTTGGAGTGGAGCTTCCTCACAGCGTTTATCAGCAGGCCAAGATGGCAACGAAAATTTCAATCGAGGAGGCCGTGCCGGGAGACATTGTTATTTTTAATGACTTTAGTCACAACGGTATTTACGCGGGCAATGGCAACTTTTACCATGCACCTCAGCCAGGTGACCGGGTGAAGCTGGCACCAATTTTCACTGACAGGTATCACATCATTCGCTTGGCAGAGATAACTGGATAATAAATAGTTACCAAAGCTTCATGTCAAAAATGCGTTTCTAACCAGAAAATAGAGTTTTCTCGCCTAATATTTCGGCTAAGTATTGATCAACGACATCAGGCGGGAGGCGAAGATGCCAGCTCACATGTTAGCCATGCATGGCAACTGGACAAATCTTAACCAACGTCCCTGTATATCTTTTTTGGAAATCCAACGCGTCGCTGTCTTGCGACGCGTTTTTTTATTTCCCGGATCAATTCGGATGCCAGCAAGCCGTGCTGGCGGTTTCGATTGGAGAAGCAAATGCGTACTCTCGTCCTAAATGCCGGCTACGAACCTTTAGCCGTCGTGTCTTTTAAGCGGGCTCTGGTTCTGGTCCTGAATCAAAAGGCCACAATCCTGGCCGGAATCGATAATGCCGTCGTCAGAAGCGCCAGGCAGGAGTTTGAAATGCCTTCGGTTATTTTGCTTTCTCGCTACGTAAGGATTCCAAGCTCAAGAAGGGTGCCTGTTTCAAGAAGAGGCATTCTTAGGCGTGACTCGAATCGCTGTGGCTATTGCGCCCAACCTGCAACCACAATTGACCACATTATGCCCAAATCTAGGGGCGGCAAGGAGACCTGGGAGAACCTCGTCGCTTGCTGCCTAAGATGCAATAACAACAAAGGTGACAGGACTCCGGCAGAAATCGGGTGGGAGTTGAAAGTTCTTCCTAAGATGCCAACCGGCATGGTCTGGAATGTTAGAGGTTCGGAGAGGCCACAACCAGAATGGGGAGAGTACTTGGCTTTGCAGTCAAGAGCGGCTTAGCTTTTGGTACTTGGGTCCATCAGCGCTGCAAACATTCAGTCATATTTTGTAGCACGAGTCTTTAGTCAAGCTTGAATCACCAGCAACTAAATCTCGGGCTGAACTGCTATTTAGACGCTAGAGCGTGCGAAGAATCTCTTCGACTTTTTCTTTAGCATCACCAAACAGCATTTTTGTGTTGTCTTTATAAAACAGTGGATTTGCAACCCCCGCGTAGCCAGAAGCCATCGAGCGCTTAAAGACAATCACGTTCTCAGCTTCCCAGACCTTCAGCACCGGCATCCCAGCGATTGGGCTTCCAGGGTTGTCGGTTGCCGCCGGGTTCACTGTGTCGTTCGCCCCGATTACTAAGACCACAGATGTCTTAGCAAGATCATCGTTTATTTCATCCATTTCAAGAACGATGTCGTACGGTACCTTTGCCTCTGCTAGGAGCACATTCATGTGGCCTGGCAGCCTTCCGGCAACTGGGTGAATTCCAAACCTTACATTGACACCCTTGGCCGTCAGGCGCTTTGCCAGTTCCGCCACGGGATACTGGGCTTGCGCGACCGCCATTCCATATCCTGGAGTAATAACCACGCTAGTGGCGTTCGAGAGAAGTTCTGCCGTAGAAGCGGCATCGATCTCACTGTGCTCACCAGCTTCGTCTTCCGACGATGATGGTGCAGCGATACCAAAACCTCCGGCAATAACTGAAATGAAGGACCGGTTCATAGCCCGACACATAATGTAAGAAAGGTAAGCACCTGAAGAGCCCACCAGTGCACCAGTGACGATGAGCAAGTTGTTTCCTAGCAAAAAACCAGTTGCCGCTGCGGCCCAGCCGGAGTAGCTGTTCAACATCGAAACCACCACGGGCATGTCGCCACCACCGATTGACGCGACCAGGTGCCATCCCAGGGCTAGAGCGAGGACTGTGACTGTAATCAGAAGCCAAAGCTCTGGAGTGATTACATACCAAACCGTCACACCTAGAAATGCGACCAGCGCTGAAAGATTAAGAAGGTTTTTCCCGGGCAACATAAGCGGCTTCGAGGAAATCTTCGCGGATAGCTTTAGGTAGGCGACGATCGAACCGGTGAAAGTGACAGCTCCAATAAACACTCCCACGAACACTTCGGCTCGGTGAATGCCTACCAAGTCTGCGGCAATCGAAGAGGAGTGCAGCGCACCATTCCATCCAACCAGCACGGCAGTTAGACCAACAAAGCTGTGAAACAAGGCAATGAGCTCTGGCATACCGGTCATCGCAACCACACGGGCGCGCCATAAACCAATTGCTGCTCCAAGAACAAGAGCGATTGCGAGAAGTCCCAAACTCAAGGCCGAGGCCTCACTCCAATTGCCGAAGAAACTGAGCCATATGGTTGCTGCAATAGCAACCGTCATTCCCGAGATTCCGAATACTATGCCTGTTTTCGAGCTCTCGTGCTTACTCAGCCCAGCGAGGCTCATGATGAAAAGTATCGCGGCGACGATGTAGGCGGAATTGGCTATTGCAATTTCATTCATCGGGGGTCACCTTTCGTGAACATCTTCAGCATTCGTCTTGTGACTGCGAATCCACCAAAGATATTTATGCTGGCCAGCAAGACACCAAATGTTGCAAGCACCTGAATGAGAACATTGGTGTCAGTTATCTGGAGAATTGCGGCAACCACGACGATTCCCGAGATTGCGTTTGTGACACTCATCAAGGGAGTGTGTAGCGCATGGTGAACTTTTCCAATCACATAGAACCCGATCACAATCGAGAGAGTGAGCAGCAAAAAGTGCTGCTGTAGCAGCGGTGGTGCCGCCGAGATCAGCAAGAAAGCGATGGCAAAGCCTAGACCGATAAGAATGTTTTTGGTTCGCGGCGCCATTCGCTTCTTCTCGATAGGAGCTGCAGCCGGAGCTGCCGCCACTGGTGCAGCCGACACTTGAATTGGTGGTGGTGGCCAAGTTATCTCTCCAGATCGAACTACCGTTACCGATCGCTGGACTACATCTTCAAAGTCAATTTTCAAATTGCCATCTGAGTCTGGTGTCAGAAGCTTCAGCAGGTTGAATAGGTTTGTGCCATAGAGCTGAGAGGACTGAGAGGGAAGCCGACTTGGAAGGTCGGTGTATCCAAGAATTGTCACGCCGTTCTTGGTGACCACTTTCTTGCCAGCGACTGACCCATCGACGTTGCCCCCTTGGGCAGCTGCCATATCAACTATGACGCTGCCAGGTTTCATTTGCGAGACATCCTTGGCGGTTATTAGACGCGGAGCGGGCCTGCCTGGAATCAGAGCGGTGGTAATGATGATGTCAACCTCAGCGGCTTGCTCACTGTAGATTTCGGCGGCACGTTGGTTATAAGCATCGCTCGTAGCCTTGGCATAGCCGTCACTGGAAGTCATGGACTCGCCTATTTCAACTGGTAAATACTCTCCACCAATTGATTTAACCTGATCGGCGACCTCGGGACGTGGATCGGTAGACCTAACAATTGCCCCCAGGCTAGAGGCTGTTCCGATAGCTGCAAGCCCAGCAACACCCGCACCAGCCACCAATACTTTGGCAGGAGGAACTTTTCCGGCCGCAGTTACCTGGCCAGTGAAAAAACGTCCAAATTCATGAGCGGCTTCAACAACTGCTCGGTAGCCTGCGATATTCGCCATGGAACTTAACACGTCCATCGACTGGGCTCTTGAAATTCTGGGGACAGCATCCAGTGCAAGAGCAGTGACTCCTTGCTTGGACAGCGCCTCAAGAAGCTCTGGACGAAAAGCCGGGCTTAGCAGGCTGATCAGAATTGTCCCTTTTTGGAGTCTCTTGACCTCTTGGGGAGTAGGTGCCTCTACTTTGAGGATTATGTGTGATTTCCAAGCAGCTGCCGTGGTGACTATCTTCGCACCGGCCGCTTCATAAGCGGAGTCTGGGAATGCAGCATTTGAACCAGCACCTTTTTCAATTCGCACTTCATACCCAAGAGCCAATATTTTTTTCACTGTCTCTGGTGTAGCCGAAACTCTGGCCTCAGAGGCCTGCTCTGCCACAACGCCGATTATCGACATTGATTCTCCCAATCATCTATTACGTAAGTATCAAGCTAGCTTGCAACCGTACAGTGGCCCCGAGGTGAATCGAACACCCGACACACGGTTTAGGAAACCGTTGCTCTATCCACTGAGCTACGGGGCCAACAGCCGTTATAGATTACTAGTAATCAGCGCGACTAACCCCCCGCCCGATGGTTAGTGTTTCCTCGGAAGGGCAAACCGCTCATTCACCCAATCACACCTATTCTTTTGAAGGTGGAACGCAATGAATCTTTTGAGCTCTGGGACCGACAGCGCCAGGCTATCGGCGGGACAAATCCACTCATTAATTTTGAGCCATCAAGTTTTGGTCAGGTTGATCTGACTCGTTCTCACCCCGGGGGGCTTGCCCAGTTAGCTTCTGCCAGATCCTCATCAATTTCAAACTTGGTGAGAGACGGTGTTGCCCAATCTCGGGCCCTGACGACATCTCGCCGAATCCTGAACAAAGCTCTTAGAATTGAGCGCAATTTTGGGATTGATGCGTTGTTTATTGCTGGAGGGCTGGTCTCTATTGGCGGCAGCAAGATGCCGATCCTGCTTTGGCGAACCCACCTGCTGCCAAAAGGCGATGATTACGAGCTGAGAATTGACTCAACCCCTCGGATAAACCCAGCTCTTATTCGAACCATTCAGATTTATCGGGAAGACTTTAGGGTTTCTGACTTGATTGCCGTGAGTCAGGGCCAATCTGACTTGATTCCAACCGGGGTGTTGTCATTGGTGTCGGAGTTGATTCAAAGCCCCGAGGTCGAAATCGAAAAGCTATTGGTGCTTGGAAACTTCGTTCCCGAGCTAACGTTGAGTCAACTTGACCAGGCCCCGGGCCAATCTGAGATTCTCTTGCAACTCACTGGCAAGAAAGCTGTTGAGCCAATTGATTACACCGATCGAGAGACAACTCTGGTTCTCAATGCCGACCTAGATCAGCAGCGCGTTATTGGCAAGGCGCTGGCTGGAGATAGCTTTGCGGTTGAGACTTTGCCCGGTTGTGGCTACCTGCAAACTCTGGTGAACTTGCTAGCGAATCTCTCACTTGAAGGTAAGCGAGCGTTGATTCTGGCACCGAGGCAGCAGACCTTGGATGAGGTTGCCGAAAGGCTAAGTGAGTCTAAACTCGCAGGACTGGCAGTGCGGGAGTCAAACGCCTGGTCAGATTCAGTAGCGGCCATATCTCGAAATGAAAAAGCCAAGCCAGCATCCCTTTCGGCGGCCATAGCTCTTGCGGCCAAACGTGAGGCAGAAGTTGAGCAATACTTCGATGTGATCAACGCCAAGGACGCAAACCTCGGTGTCAGTGTGATTGAATCTCTCGAGGAACTGGCAACTCTTGCCTCGTTGCCTGCAGCGCCGGTAAACAACGCGCGAATTGCCCCAGAGCTTTTGCCTACCATCAGGCAAAGCGCCGGTGATCTTCTCAACCGCGCTCATGAAGCGGGATTGTTTGCATCTTCCCCCGCCGATGGACCTTGGTTTCAAGCCAAGTTCGACTCCGAAGTTGAGATCAACAAAGCCGTTGCGGCGGCCAGATCGATAGCGGGTGAAGAGTTTCGCCTTCTTCGCTACCAAATAAACCTCTACCTCACTGACTTGAACCTATCGGCCTGTGTCAAAGTTGAAGACTGGGCGAATCGTCTGAACCTGCTAATGGGCATTCGGTCCACACTTGATAAGTTCAAGCCTGAAATATTTGATCGGCCCCTGACGGAGCTCATTGCTGCGACCGCTGCCAGAGGCAACCGCGGCGAGCTATCCGGGGCTCAGCGCAGGAGGTTCAGGAAGCTGGCTAAGAGTTACCTGCGTCCAGGAGCAGCTCTCATGAATCTCCATCAGGGTCTGGTTCAAGCCGAAGAGCAGCGCTCCTCCTGGCAGCGGCTGAATCTCACTCAGGCCCCTCCAACTGTTCCGCTGGGACTGGGCGATGTTGAGAGTAAATTCCAGCAAATCTTCGATGTGCTAGAGACGCTGCAGCGGCATCTAAATCCAGATCCAGATCTGGTTCTTCTTACCCGCTTAAGCTTTGACGAACTTGGAAAGACTCTTGAAGATTTAGCAACCAAGACCGATGCCTTGGACAGGTACATGGAGCGCCTACCAATTGCACAGGAACTTGATCGCCAGGGGCTCGGGTCTTTTGCCAAAGAAGCCAGTAAGACCAGGCCGGAGTATCAGCAATTACAGCGAGAGTTTGACCTAACTTGGTGGCAATCTGCCCTTGAGGCGATCATTCAATCTGACTCGAGTGTTCTGGAATTTACTGCCGAAAAGATTTCGACTCTTGAAAGCCAGTTCGAACAGGCGCACGAGGCCCTAATAGCCGAGGGACTGGCTCATGTCAGGGCTGAACTGGGGCGCTCCTGGAAAGAGTCAATAGCTAGGCACCCGGCGCAAGCTGATGCCCTCCGAAACCAGCTTCGAACTAAGAAACTCGAACTTTCCCAAGCGGCCAAACTTGGCGGGGCAGTCTATAAATCTCTTGTTCCAGCCGTCCTTGCCTCTCCCTACGCACTGAGTGCGCTTTCCAGCCAAGAAGACTTTGATTTAGTTATTGTGCTTGATGCCTCTTCAACGGGTCTGGCTGAAGCTCAAGCCGGGCTGGCGCTTTCAAACCAAGTGATTGCCTTTGGGGATCCGATTATTGCGACACCTGAAAACTTTGACACCGTCGCCAGAGCAAATCCGATTCATATTGAAGGAGACCGACAGTCGGTTTTTGACCTCGTATCAGAGACTTTTGGCTCCTTGGCAATTGCTAGAAACTACCGAGTTGAAGGACAGGTCCTGGGAAAGTATCTCAACGATAACTTCTACGACGGACGGTTGGTGCTGGAGCCCTCCGCCGGCCAGCTATTTGGCTCGCATAACTTCGATCAGATTGAAGTGACCGAAAATCAACTAGCTTCGAGCACGATTGAGGGTGCCACCGAGTCGCTGGAGGCTGAGGTGAGCCGCGTTACTGACCTCGTGATGAACCACGCCAGATGGAGCCCCGATGAGTCCCTGATGGTTGTGACCGCCTCTAGAACCCACGCTGAGAGAGTGTTTCATGCTGTGCGGCAAGAGGTTGTCAAGCAACCGCAACTTGCGGAGTTTTTTGACGCCCATGGGCGAGAGCAGTTCGAGAGCGTGACCATGTCTGAACTTACACACCGCCTGGCAGATAGAGTCATTTTCTCTGTTGGTTTTGGAAGGACCCCAGAGGGCAGAATTTCTGGAAGCCTGGGGGACTTTAATTATTCAAGCGCCTCAAGGTGGATGGTGAACCAGATTGTGGCTGCTAGAAAACGGATGACCGTAGTTTCTTGTTACAACTTCGAGGATTTTGCAGCCGGAAGTCTTTCGGAAAATCAGCGCTGGCTAAAGGACCTTATTGCACCGAGCTTTCTGGGAGATATTTCCGAGGGTGATGCCGACCCGCTGCTGAAAGATCTAGCACTCCGGCTTCAGAAACTTGGCTTGAAAGTCTCCCTAAATTTTGGTGGACGAATCTCACTTGCTGCTTCGTTTGGAAATAGGGCAACTGTTGTGGACCCGGACTGGGCGCTTGTTGGTGACACCTGGGACGAACGATTACGGGTTCGACCCGGATTACTCAGGGCAATGGGTTGGGGCTATCAGCGGGTGCATGCTCTCGAGATATTTTCCCATCCTCAGGATGTTGCAAATCGAATTGCGATGACCCTGGGCGTGGATTTAGTCAGAAAGGCCCAACCACTTTTTGAAGAAAAGGCTTTTGAAGACACCGGTCGGGCCTGGGGAGATGGGGATGATTCAAATGATGACCGCCTCAGAGATGACAAGCCACCGCACTGGGGCTAATCGGAGTCGCTAGATCTGGCCGGCACCGAGTCGTTCTTGTAGAAACCTGTACCCTTGAAGCTCACTCCTAGGTTTCCAAATTGCTTGCGGAGTTCCTTTTTGCACTTTGGGCACTCAGTCAAGGCCTCTTCTGAGAAGGTCTGGTGGGTATCAAATGTGTGCCCGCATGACGTGCAGACGTAGCTGTAAGTGGGCATCAATCCTCCGCCTAAAGTCTACCGAGTGGAAATCCTTATAGCCCTGGTTGGGGTGATTATGCCAGTTACTTGTTGATCGTGGGGCTCGCTGGGCACCTGCGGTAGAACCTCGGAATCAAAAACCACTGCGTAGAGGTTTTCTTGAGTTGGTCCAAGAAGCGCCCGATCATAGAAACCCTTGCCCTTGCCCAGTCGATTACCTTCGAGATCAACAGCAAGTGCTGGAACTAGAACCAGGTCAATCGCTGAGATTTCGGCCTGCAATCCAGTCGGTTCCGACAACCCAAATTTCCCAGCAATCATGGGTGGCTTTGCAAAAACCAGGCTGTCACCATCCACTCTTGGGTAGTAAACCTCAAACCTTTCCTCTGCCCACGCGTTGAACTGGCTAACATCCGGCTCAGAGTAAAGCGGCTGATAGCTCGCAATGGATTTCGCCGCCAGCGCCGCTACAGCAGCCTGGAGCTGCTCCGCAAGCCCTACTGAGGGCTGAGGCCGCTGAGATAGAAGTGTCTGCCGGAGTGACTGCTTGGCATTTCGTTGTTCCATAGCGGTAATCTTGCCAGCGTGCAGAGATTTATGCCATTGACTAACGGAGACATCTCGCTTCGCGAATTATCGAAGCGAGATCACAAGGTGCTGCGAGAGTTATTGATTCAAGATCGAGAGTGGTTAGTGCCATGGGAGGCAACGACCCCAGGAATTCGATACCCCCTAGATGCGAAGGGTATGGTGCGCTCACTTTTGCAGCAGGCTCGCGCAGGTTCTGGGCTTGCACTTGTGATGGAGTACCGAGGTGAGGTTGTTGGGCAACTAAACGTAGCCAATATTCTCTTCGGCTCGGTTTCCTCCGGGACTATCGGCTACTGGATATCTAAAAAAGCAGCTGGAAAGTCAATAGTGCCGATCTCTGTTGCAATGACAATCGACCACCTCTTCGACCAGGGCGGGTTGCACCGCGTAGAAGTTGACATCAGGCCCGAGAACGAAGCGTCTCTGCGAGTGGTTCAAAAGCTCAAGCTTCGCCAAGAGGGGCTTAAGGAGCGTTTCATTCACATTAACGGCGCATGGCGTGATCACCTAGTCTTCGCAATAACCCGAGAAGAATTGACCGGGTCAATGCTGTCAAGAGTTCAAAACGCGGGCGAGCTGTAGTCGAATTCTCCTCACCAGCTATATCTTTAGGAAATGGAAACTTCAGTTGGTCTTGGCGGCATCACATTAGTTGTTGTTGCCATAGTCTGGCTTTTTGTTTTTGTTCCCGGTTATGCACGGCGCTCTCACATTAGAGAGACGACAAGCCTGGTGGCATCTAGCCACAGAGCCGAAAAGAGACTTCTTCCTCAAACCAACGATGAAAAACTCAGAAGACTTATAACCACCCAGCGAACTTTTTCAATCGTTTTTGCTCTCGCCACGCTGTCAGCAGTTGCAAGTGCAGCCGCCGCCATGGCGCAAAATTCCTGGTGGTTCGCATTCGGACTCGCTGTTGCAGTGAGCCTCGCGTCATTTCTCATCCAGCGAGCAGCCGGAAAACAAGCTGCTAGAACCGTCCAGAAAATTGTTCGAGTTCGCCAGAATGTTCGCACTCAGGCATCAAAGAACCAGGCGGCTTCCTTGAAAAATAGAGATTGGACGCCCAACCCTATGCCATCTCCGATGAGCCAGAACCACTCCGGCGAGCTGATACTTCCAGATGCTGAAGTGATCTCAATAATCCAAACCAAACCAGTGCTTGCAAAGCAAGAAATTGATCAAATTTTGGCCCGTCGCAGGGCAATCTAGAAATCAGCCCCTAAGCTTTCCCTCGCCAATCAATCACAAACGGAGACCCAAATGAGCCTGCTCGACTCAATAAAAAACTTTTTTTCCAGAACCGGCAAAGCCGCTTCCTCTTCGGCTGCTTCTGTAGCTGCCGAGGCAAAGGCTGCTGCCAAGGACGTAGCTTCGGAGGCTAGAGCGGAAGTCGAAAAGGTCGCCACAAAAGTTGCGAAATCTGCTGCTACGGCGGGCAAAAAAGCTCCAGCAAAAAAGCCGGTAGCGAAACCAGTTGCCAAAACGGCTGCAACTAAATCAACCTTAAAACCTGCAGCCAAGAAGGCTCCGGCAAAAACTGCCGTGAAACCTGCTGCAAAAAAAGCCGCACCCAAGACAGTTGCTAAAAAGATTCCGGCCGCGGCCACTGCCAAGCCTGCAGCCAAGAAGGCTCCGGCGGCAAAGAAGCCAGCTGCTAAGAAGTAATAGCTTTAGCCAACTACGTAGGCAACTGACTTTTCCAGAGTGGGGTGCTTGAACTTGAAGCCAGAGTCTAGGAGTTTGTTGGCACTCATCTTTTGAGAGCAGAGCAGCAATTCCTCGGCAGCAACTCCGACTAGCAGCCTCATTGCCCATGCTGGCACTCGCAAGAACGTGGGTCGCTTCAGAGCTTTACCCAGGCTTTTTACTATTTGCTCACAGGTCGCAGGCTCTGGGGCCGTCAGGTTGTATGGGCCGGAAGCTTGCTCGTCATTGATTAGATGAATGATCGCTCTGGCCTCGTCCTCCAAGCTAATCCATGCCCACCACTGCTGACCACTGCCAAGTGGGCCGCCGATTCCGGCCTTGATTAGCGGCAATAATCGTCCGAGCGCACCTAGTTTTTTGCTCATGACCATAGTTGTCCTGGCATAAACAACGCGAGTGTCGGCCTTGGCCGCTTCGGCCTCCCACTGAGAGGCAAGGTCGGCGAGGAATCCATTGCCCCTGCCAGAGTCTTCGTTGAGAATCTCGTCTCCACGATTTCCATAGATGCCGGAAGCCGATCCGCTTATCAAAACTCTTGGTTGATTCTTGGCCCTATTTATCGCGTCCACCAGGGTCTTGGTTGAGTCCAAACGAGAGGAAATGATGGCCTGCATATATTTCTTAGTCCAGGGAATTCGACCTGTTGTGGCCCCACCCAGGTTGACCACGGCGTCGATGGATTCCATGAGCTTGTCATCTAGCTCTTCGACGCCCGGGTTCCAGGAAACCTCATTGTCTCGAGTGGCTGTTCGTCTGACAAGCGCCACGGGTTCGTGGCCAAGCTCTCGCAGTTGCTTTGAAAGCTCTGTTCCAACCAAGCCTGAGTAGCCAGAAATAAGCACTCGCATAAATTACCTTCCGCCTGTGGCAAGATTACATACACTTGGCCAGGTCCGATTATTCCTGGAACTATTGGAAAAGAAGGTTATGGACGTAAGCATCCTGGTCTGGCTGATGACCATCGGTGGTTTTTCAGCAGTGATAATCGGTGACTTGATCTATCAAGTCCGCAAGCCCCATGAGCCAGGGTTTCGAGAGTCAGCAATTCAGAGTGTCATTTACATCTCGCTGGCGCTGGTATTTTCCCTTGTGATTGCGGCTGTCTGGCCGGGTCAATACGCCGGCGAATATCTCGGAGGGTTTATAACTGAGAAGGCCCTATCAGTTGATAATTTATTTGTTTTCCTTGTAATTTTCACTCAGTTCAAGGTGCCAAGAAAGCTGCAATCAGAAGCACTCTTGATTGGAATTGTGATTGCACTTGTTTTGCGAGGGGCCTTCATCGCGGCCGGCGCTGCCTTCATTGAGAATTTCAGCTGGGCGTTTTATGCCTTTGGCGCGTTTTTACTTTTCACCGCAATCAAGCTCATTAAAGACACTCGTCAGGACCTGAGCGACGATGACAACATTGATGAATTTGCTGGAGGTAGGCTGCTGGCCTTTGTCCAACGAAAGCTGCCCTCAACTAAGGAGTATCACGGAACCAAGCTGGTGATTATTGAAAACGGTAAGCGCCTGGTTACTCCCTTGATGCTGGTGATGATTGCCATTGGCTTCACGGATTTACTTTTTGCTCTGGACAGCATCCCGGCTGTCTATGGACTTACCAATGAGCCTTACATTGTCTTCGTTGCCAATGCCTTCGCTCTGCTGGGTCTCAGGCAGCTTTACTTCTTGCTGAGTGGGCTTATGCAGCGTCTTCGCTACCTAGGTTTCGGGCTCAGCCTTATTTTGGCTTGGATTGGAATCAAGCTCCTGATTCATGCCCTGCACAAGAATGAGATTCCCTTTATCAACGGTGGAGAGGCAATAGAAGTTATTCCTGAAATCTCCACCGGCCTATCTCTGATTGTGATTTTGGTCACTCTAATCGTGACCACTGCCTGGTCACTCATCGCCACGAGAGCAAATCCAAGCGGAAAGATTTAGATCCAGAACGGCATAAGCATCTGCATGCGCCAAATAAAATCTGGCACCGGAAGTGCAAGCCAGATTGAAAGAAAATAGGTTGCAAACACTGCGGTTGAAAAGAGTAGTACCGCTATTACACCTGAACGATTTGTGGCTTTTCTTGCGATTCCAGTTCGCCAATAGTGGTGAATCCCAAATGTCAAAGCCAGAACGAGGAAGGGTGCGTAAACCACTGCGTAGAACTGGAAGGTTGTTCTTTCAAGAAAGAAAACCCAGGGCAACCAACCAGCTAAAAAGCCGACAGCGATTGCGAATGAGCGCGGTTCGAGCTGCCTGATATTTCTTCCAAGTATCCAGATCACGGCAAGCAACCCCCCAAACCAAATAACTAGGTTTGGAATGGCCGTTAGTGCAACCGTGCAGTTTTCCAGCAATCCACAGTTTTCGCCATCCTCGTAGCGCTCAAAGAAGAAGGCCGTTGGTCGAAGGCTTATCAGCCACTGAAATGCATTGGCTTGGTAAGGGTGGTCGCTCGCGAGGCCGGTGTGGAAGCCGAATGCATTGAGGTGGTAAGCCCAAAGTGATTCCAGCCAATTTCCTTCCGAATTCCTGCCCCAGCCATCTGATCCAAGAATCCACCCGAGCCAGCTGACCAGGTATGCGATCAGAGCGGGCAGCAAGAGCGTTAGGGCGTTCAAGAAACCCTGCCCGATGGCGAGGATGCGGGGCATGCCAAATTTCCCCCTAAGCCAAATATCAATCACCAGGGTGTACAGACCGAAGGCTGCCAAGAAATACAAACCGGACCACTTAACGCTTATCGCCAGACCGAGTGTCAAGCCGGCCGCCAATAACCATGGCCTTAGCATCAGGGAACTAGATCTTGTTGAACGGAGCCGCTGTCGCCATTGTTCGCCGTCCAAGATTGTGAAGTAAAAGCCGAGCACTACAAAAAATGCCAAAATGCCATCCAAGATGGCAGTCCTGGAGAGGGTTATCGATAATCCTTCCAGGGCCATTAGGAGCCCGGCGACCGCTGCAAAGAAATTAGATCCAATTAGCTTTCTGGCAATTACGATCACCAACGGGATCATTAGAGTGCCAAGCAGGGCTGTTGCAAAGCGCCAACCAAAGGGTGATTCCGCACCAAACGGCTGCATTCCAAGCCAAATAACCCATTTTCCAAATGGTGGATGAACCACGTAGGCGGCGGAGTCTAGAAAACCAGAAATATCGCCAGCTTCAAAGGCAGCATTTGCGTTTTCAGGCCACTTTCGCTCCGAACCAAAAAGTCCAAGGGTGTAAGCATCCTTTACGTAATAGGTCTCATCGAAGACCAGCACCTTTGGATTTGCAAGATTGGCAAACCTAAGCACAGCCCCGATAAACGTGATGACCAAAGTGGTTAGCCAGCCAAAGCGGCTATGGCCAGACCACCTGGTTGCGAGCTTTATCGAAGCTGTAATCACGGTTAGATGCTAGTTTGCTTAGCGTGTTGATACTTGCGGCCACTCCAATCGGGAATCTTTCTGATGCTTCGAAGCGGCTTGAGCAAACCCTGACTAACGCCACCACCGTTGCCGCTGAAGACACCAGAGAGCTCAAAAAACTGTGCCGAGGCCTCGGAATTGAGCTGAACGCAAAGCTAATAAGCCTGCACGAACATAACGAAAGAGATCGCATTGCGGAGCTGGTTGACATTGCAGCAGCAGCGGACCTGGTATTGGTTAGCGACGCCGGTATGCCAACAATCTCAGATCCTGGATTCTTGCTTGTTAGAGCTTGTGCTGAGGCCGGTGTTGAGGTCCAGGTGGTTCCCGGCCCTTCCGCGGTTGTTTCTGCCCTAGCGGTATCGGGGCTACCCACCGACCGCTTCAGTTTCGAAGGCTTTTTACCTCGAAAGTCGGGCGAGAGAATCAGAGTGTTTGAGGCTCTGGCAACCGAGAAGAGAACCATGGTTTTCTTTGAAGCACCTCACCGGATAAAGGACAGCCTCGACGATGCATGCAAGGTTTTTGGACCAACCCGACTGGCAAGTGTTTCCAGGGAGCTAACAAAGAAGTTTGAAGAAACTAAGCGTGGAGCATTGCTGGATTTAGCCTCTTGGTCAGAAAAAGGCCCTAAGGGAGAAATGGTCCTGGTTATTGCCGGAGCCAGCGATGCGGATCTTGACTACCTCGCTCTGGGCCTTGAGGCTCTAGCTTTGGCCGGCACTGGAATTGGACTAAAGCAGGCAAGCGCGGAGATTGCAGACAAGCACGGAGCGTCAAAGTCGGTAATCTACCAGCACGCATTGGCGTCGAAAGCCTAAGATATCTCAGGTGTCTAAGTCCTTTTATGTAACTACCCCCATCTTCTACGTGAACGATGCTCCGCACATCGGTCACGCATACACGGAGGTTGCCTGTGATGTCCTCACCAGGTGGCATCGACAAAAAGGTGAAGACGCTTTTCTGCTGACCGGAACCGATGAGCACGGCGAGAAGGTTCTCAGGACAGCCCTTGGAAATAACACTGATCCCAAGAGCTGGACCGACAAGCTGGTTCAAGAATCCTGGCTGCCGCTTTTGGAAACGATTGACATTGATAATCAAGATTTCATTAGGACCACAGAAACTCGACACGAGGTAGCGGTTCAAAAGTTTTTGCAAAAACTCTATGACGAAGACTTTATCTACCAAGGTTCGTTCGAGGGCAACTACTGCGTTGGCTGTGAAGAGTATAAAAATGATGGTGACCTGATCGATGGCACCGCTGAATTTGAAGGTCAACGGGTCTGTGCGATTCACTCGAAGCCGGTTGAGCAGCTAAATGAAACTAACTACTTTTTCAAACTGAGCCAGTTTCAGGACAAATTATTGGCTCACTACGATGCAAACCCTGATTTTGTCCAGCCGGCCTCTGCCAAAAATGAGGTTGTTTCTTTTGTAAAGCAGGGGCTCAGTGACCTCTCGATATCGAGGTCAAAGGAGCGCTTTGACTGGGGGATTGACATTCCTTGGGACAACGACCACATTACCTACGTTTGGTTTGATGCGCTGCTGAACTACATAACCGCAATTGGTTACGGTTCTGACGAGGAAAAACTTGCTTCGCTATGGCCCGCGGATGTCCAGGTTGTGGGTAAAGACATTTTGCGTTTTCACGCGGTGATTTGGCCTGCAATGTTGATGGCCGCCGGCCTTCAGCCGCCCAAACAGGTATTCGGACACGGTTGGCTGTTGGTCGGTGGAGAGAAAATGTCAAAGTCAAAATTGACTGGCATCTCACCGAACCAGATAACCGACATCTTTGGCTCTGATGCCTTCAGGTATTACTTCATGAAGGCAATTGGTTTTGGTTCCGATGGTTCGTTTAGTTGGGAGGATCTGTCTGCGCGCTACAACGCAGAGCTGGCAAATGGATTTGGTAACTTGGCCTCACGCACCGTGGCAATGGTGAACCGTTACTTCGATGGCGTCGTACCAGCACCGACTGAAACAACTGAAGCTGATAACCAAGTTGCTGCCGTCGCCAAAGTCGCGGCAGTATCTGCTGACCGGGCAATGGGCAAGATTGCGCCCCATGATGCCATCGCTAGCATCTGGCAATTAGTGGATGAATTGAATAACTACATCACAACGCAGGAGCCTTGGAAAATAGCAAAAGACCAGGCCAATAACGATCGACTTGCAACCGTTCTATACACCGCCCTGGAAGGTCTTCGTTGCTTAGCCGTGATGCTGCATCCAATCATGCCAAAATCCACCTCCAGGCTCTGGGGTTCAATCGGTGGCTCCCTTGGTGAGATCGGAAGCCAGAAGCTTGAGACGGCCAGCCAGTGGGGCCTAATAGAAGCTGGAACACAACTTGGAGACCTAGCAGCTTTGTTCCCCAGGGTCGAAGAAACCCCATGACCGAGTTCGTAAGGACCCGAAAAAGCTACGACGACAAAGGCGAGTCAAAGCGGGTATATCCCGAACTGCCGGAACCTTTAGAGGTGGGCACTTACGATAATCACACTCATCTGGAAATTGCAGACACGGATCATCCGCTCACAATCTCTCAGCACCTCGAGCTGATGCGTGAAGTGAACATGCTGGGGGCAGTGCAGGTTGGAGTAACTCTAGACAGCTCGGTATTTTCGGCAGAGGTTGCCGCAAGAGAGCAAATGCTGTTGGCTGCTGTGGCAATTCATCCAAACGAAGCTCCGGGCTACAAATCCCTCGCCAATCTTGATGAGGACATAGCAGCAATTGCCGAGCTGGCTGGCCAGCCGAGAGTGCGCGCCATTGGGGAAACGGGTTTGGACTATTTCAGGACCGAGGGTGAACAGGCGCTCAAACTGCAAGCGCACTCCTTTGAGCAGCACATTGCCATCGCCAAGGAGTTTGACCTGGCACTTCAGATTCATGACCGCGATGCACATGAAGATGTTGTCAAGACCCTTTTGAGGGTTGGGGCACCGGAGCGAACAGTTTTCCACTGTTATTCGGGCGATGTTGATCTGGCAGAAATTTGCAAGGCCAACGGTTGGTATCTCTCCTTCGCTGGGAATATCACATTCAAGAAAAACCAACACCTGAGAGATTCACTCTTGGCAGTTGAGAAGTCTCAAATCTTGATTGAAACCGATGCTCCGTTTCTGACCCCCGAACCACTTCGCGGTCGCCCAAATGCCCCCTATTTGGTGCCTCACACTCTTCGCTACATGGCAAGTTTGATGGGCCTGTCGGCAAATGATTTGGCAGGCCAGCTCAACAAAAATACCGAAGCTGTTTATGGCTTGTGGTCAGAGGGGTTGTAGAGCGAATTGCTAGGCGCAAACGAAATTCGCCAGCTTGCCAGCAAGCTCGGCATTAAACCAACCAAGAAGCTCGGGCAAAACTTTGTTATTGATCCAAACACCATCAATCGCATAGTTACCGCCTCCGGCATCACATCAGCAGATCGGGTAGTTGAAATAGGTCCAGGACTCGGGTCTTTGACACTTGGAATCCTTGCGGTGACCAACTCGGTTATGGCTGTAGAAATAGATGCGGCTTTAGCCGCTGAGCTGCCTGGGACAATTGCAAAGCATGCACCAGCTTCGACCCTTCAATTAGTGCACGCTGATGCTCTTCGTTTGACCGAGCTTCCAGATCAGCCGACAGCTTTGGTTGCCAATCTTCCATACAACATTTCAGTACCGGTGCTGCTGCATTTTCTAGAGACATTTCCTTCGATAAAGAAGGGTCTAGTAATGGTGCAGTCAGAAGTAGCGCATCGTCTGGCAGCAAAACCAGGCGGCAAGGACTACGGCTCACCGAGTCTCAAAATGGCTTGGTACGGGCCGACAAGGCTTGCTGGCAACATCGGGAGAAACGTGTTTTGGCCGGCACCAAATGTCGATTCGGCTTTGGTCTATTTCGAGCGTTCAATAGAGCGTGAGCAAGATCGAAAAAGAGTTTTCGCCGTGATTGATGCAGCCTTCGGTCAACGCAGAAAAACGCTTCGGCAGGCCCTGTCCAGCTGGGCCGGCTCTCCTTCCATGGCAGAGGAAATCTGCCGTAGAGCCGGAATCGACCCTGGAGCAAGGGGCGAGCAGTTGTTAGTGGATGACTTCATCGCAATCGCAGGTGCCAAATGATCACTGCAGTTGCCCCGGCAAAAATAAACCTGGCATTTTTTGCAGGTCCAGTTCGGCCAGATGGATACCACGACGTGGTGAGTGTCTATCAGGCGCTAGAGCTCTTAGAGAAGGTGAGTGTCGAACCATCGGCTGACTGGGTTGTCGAGATTACCGGTGCGAAGTTGCCAGAGGCGTCAAGAATTCCGAATGATAAGGCAAACCTAGTTGTGAAGGCTGGTTTGGCCTTAGCTGCACATGTTGGTCTTGCAAAAACCCAGCCAATGAGGTTTGTAATTGAGAAGCAGGTTCCCCCTGCCGCGGGCGTAGCCGGCGGTTCGGCTGATGCCGCGGCCAGTCTTATTGCCCTGAATACAGCATGGGGGCTGGGCCTTAGCAGTGTTGAGCTTTCAAAGGTCGCAGCAAAAGTCGGAGCGGATGTGCCCTTTGCGCTGCTCGGCGGAACAGCCCTTGGCGTTGGTACCGGGGTTGAGTTGACTTCGCTTGAACCTTTTGGTCAGCAACATGTCTTGCTGGTCCTGAGCACTCCTGGACTTGCAACGGCCGATGTATTTAGGGAGTTTGACAGCCTAAAGCCAGCCGGCGACTTTGCTGAGAGCTCTTATGTCAGGCACCAATACCTAACAGATCCAGCACAGATTATTGGTTACAACAGCCTTCAAGCTGCAGCTTTTTCGCTGAGGAAAGATTTGCCGGGTATTGCCGAAACCATTCCAGGGCAAAAAGCCTTCGTATCTGGCTCTGGGCCAACGCTCTACTTGCTGAGCAAAGACCAAGATCAAATCATAACTTGGGCCGCCAAGTTTGAGGCCCTGGGCCTGAAAACTCTACTCACCCGAACCTCAAGATCCGGATCGGGGCTTGAAAGCTAATGGCTCACCTAATGGGTGCCGAATCAATCCGGCATGAGTTTCCAACCAAAGAGGTTTTTTCTGGCGTAACCGTTGGGATCAACGAGGGTGATCGAATCGGCATTGTTGGAAGAAATGGCGATGGTAAGTCAACTTTGCTTAAGATTCTGACCAAGCAATTCACTCCCGACGAAGGAAGAGTGACTTGGAGAAGTGATATCAGGGTCGGCTTTCTTACTCAGGTTGATGCGCTAAACGATGAAAACACCATTGCCGAAGCTGTTGTTGGGGATACTCCCGAGCACGAGTGGGCCTCTGACCCTAAGATCCGCGGGGTGCTCTCGGGGCTACTCGGAGATCTTGATTGGCATCAAAAAGTGGGACCACTTTCCGGGGGTCAGCGACGAAGGGTTGCATTGGCAGCGCTCTTGGCTGGCGAATTTGAGGTCCTTTTTCTAGATGAACCAACAAACCATCTCGATGTTGATGGCGTTGCTTGGTTGGCTGAACACCTAAAAACCAGGTGGCCGAAAAGTCTCGGTGGTTTGGTGGTTATCACACATGATCGCTGGTTTTTGGATGCTGTTTGCAACCTCACCTGGGAGGTTTACGGTGGCAAGATCGAGCCTTTTGAAGGCGGATATGCCGCATATGTCCAGCAACGTGCAGAGCGTTCCCGCCAGGCTGCTGTTATTGAGACTCGCAGGCAGAACCTGCTCCGCAAGGAGCTGGCATGGCTCGGCAGGGGAGCTCCGGCAAGAACAGCCAAACCAAAATTCCGGATAGATGCAGCACTTGAGCTGATTGGCAATGAGCCTCCACCGAGAAACAGCGTAGAACTGGCGAAACTCGCGACATCCAGGCTGGGCAAAGATGTTTTGGACATGGAAAATGTCAGTTACAGCTTTCCGGATGGATTGCTGATACTCGAGGACCTGACATTCAGATTGGGCCCTGGCGATCGCGTTGGGTTTGTCGGTACCAACGGCGTTGGCAAGACAACTTTGATGAAGTTGATAACCGGCGAAATCGGAGCCCAGGCAGGAAAAGTAAAGATTGGTAAAACCGTTAAGTTTGCCAAGCTTTCGCAGGATGTTCACGAACTTGACAAGCACTCGAATGAGCGAATTTTCGACTTGATAAGACGGGAAAAGACCACATTTATGGTCGGCAAGAAAGAGGTTGGCACTGGACAGCTCTTGGAGCAGCTGGGTTTTGACCAGCAACAGTTGCAAACTCCAATCAAAGATCTTTCCGGCGGTCAGCGCCGAAGGCTTCAGCTGTTGCGGCTGCTCTTTGGTGAGCCGAATGTTCTGATTCTGGACGAACCAACAAATGACCTCGACACCGACATGCTCGCGGCGATCGAAGACTTGCTAGACAGCTGGCCGGGAACGCTGATTGTGGTCTCCCACGATCGATACCTGTTGGAGCGTGTCACAGACAATCAATACGCAATGCTTGGTGATGGTTCTCTCCGCCACCTAACCCAAGGGGTGGAGCAGTATCTTTCGTTACGAAAAGGCATGGGCAATGGCTCAGGCGGTTCCAACCCCTCAACCCCAAAAACTCAGGTAACCGGTGCGGAAAAGCGAAACCTGGAAAAGGAACTGGCCAGGCTTGAGCGAGCAATCGAGAAAAATAAAGCATTACTTGGAGATGTTGAGGCAAAGCTGCTTGCTACAGAGCCATCAGATTTTGAATTATTGATGGAATTGGGCCAAAGCCAGCAAAAAACAGGGCTGGAAATCAATTCTTTGGAAGAGCTTTGGCTGGATGTTGCTCAAAAACTGCAAGTCGACTGAAATACTGGCAGACTTATCACGCGAGACTAAAGTCTCATTCCGCTCTAGTGTAACGGCAGCACGGCGCTCTTTGGAGGCGTCCGGTCTAGGTTCGAATCCTAGGGGCGGAGCACTTTGAACTTAGGAGGATGATGGCTCAGCTAGCAGTTATTGTGCTCGCGGCTGGTGGTGGAACCAGAATGCGGTCAAAAACACCAAAGGTGTTGCATGCAATCGCAGGCCTGCCACTTATTGGCCACGTTCTCTCAACAGCGTTTTCGCTTTCGGCCGATCACGTCGTCACAGTCCTGGGCTACGAAAAAGAACTAATTGCTGAACACATCCAGCAAACTTTCCCAAACGCCTTGATTGCAATCCAGAGCGCAACTCCCGGCACTGGTTCAGCTGTAGAGGCAGGGCTTAGTGCGTTGCCAAAAAACTTTAGGGGAGATGTCCTTGTGCTATCAGGTGATGTTCCGCTACTTGACACCGGAAGCATCGAAGAGCTAATCGAGATTCATAGGAGCGGAGTCAATGCCGCTACCCTGATTTCCACCATCACCGCTGACCCGGCTGGTTACGGTCGGATCTTGCGCTCTAAAGAAGGCCTTACCGGAATCGTCGAGCACAAGGACGCGTCCGAGGAAGAGCTTTTGGTTGCAGAGGTTAATGCCGGGGTTTACGTTTTCGATGCAACTCATCTGGATGAAGCCCTTGGAAAAGTCGGCACAAAAAATTCTCAGGGAGAAAAGTACTTGACTGATGTTGTCTCGGTACTTCTCGAGCAGGGCAAAAAGGCTGCCGCGCATCCAATCAATGACCATTGGTTGGTTGCTGGAATCAACGATCGGAAGCAACTGACTGAAGTTGCCTCAGAATTGAACTCTCGCATTATTGCCGCTTGGCAGCTCGCCGGTGTCACAGTCGTGGAACCTGCCTCAACCTGGATCGACATCACTTGCCAGTTGGGCCAGGACGTCGTCCTCGAGCCGAGCACTAGGCTGCGCGGTCTTACCAAAATTGGCGAAGGGTCGGTCATCGGTCCAGACACGACAATTACTGACAGCAGCGTTGGCAAATCAGCGGTAGTGGCTAGGTCACAGGTTTCTGGAGCCGAGATTTCGGACAATTCAAACGTCGGCCCATTTGCATTCATTAGGCCGGGGACAAGCCTCGGTGCCAATGGCAAGATTGGCGCCTTTGTCGAGGTTAAGAATTCCAAAATCGGAGATGGTGCGAAGGTGCCACACCTTTCATATGTCGGGGATGCCAGCATTGGCCAGGGTACAAACATCGGCGCAGGGACAATTTTTGCTAATTATGACGGTGTGAATAAGCACCGCACCACGATTGGTTCTTTTGCTAGAACAGGCAGCTCTAACACTTTTGTTGCGCCTGTAGAGGTTGGAGATGGCGCCTATACAGCGGCAGGTTCAACTATTCGTCGGGCAGTTGAGTCTGGGGCGCTAGCATTGAACCCAGCAGCACAGAAAAATCTCGCCGGTTGGGTATTGGCCAATCGCCCAGGCTCTGCAGCTGCCAAGGCTATAAACGAAAATGATGTAAAAACAGATACGGAGTAAGTGGATGCCGATAGAGAAACCTGCTAGCAAACAGCTTGTTATTGCATCAGGTAGGGCTCATCAGCCGCTTGCTCAAGAAGTTGCGGACATCCTAAACACCGAGTTGGTCCCGGTAACGGCATACGATTTTGCAAACGGAGAGACCTTTGTTCGGTATGAACGAAGCGTCAGGGGTGTGGATGCTTTCATAATTCAGGCTCACCCTGCTCCAATAAACCATTGGCTCATGGAGCACTTGCTGATGATTGATGCAATGAAAAGAGCCTCTGCTAAGCGCATTACAGTCGTCGCCCCATTTTTCCCCTATGCGAGACAAGACAAAAAGCACAAGGGCCGCGAGCCAATTTCGGCCAGACTCGTCACCGATCTTTATCAGGCTGCTGGTGCCGACAGACTAATGTCGGTTGACTTGCATGCACCCCAGATTCAAGGGTTTTTCAATGGCCCAGTTGACCACCTTTGGGCACTGCCATTGCTCGCAGACCACATAGCTGCAACCTTTGGAACCGACAACCTAATGATTGTTTCTCCTGACTCCGGAAGAGTGCGGGTTGCAGACATTTGGGCAGACAGACTTGGGACCCCGCTAGCGATTGTTCATAAGCGTCGCGATCCGGATAAGCCAAACCAAGTTCAGGTAAATGAAATTGTCGGCGATGTCGCCGGTCGTGACTGCCTGCTGGTAGATGACATGGTTGACACCGGCGGAACGATATTGGCCGCAGCGAAAGCCCTGAAAGAAAACGGCGCGGCCAGAGTAATTGTGGCTGCCACCCACGCTGTCTTCTCATCTCCTGCCGTTGAAAGACTTAGTGACCCGGTCATCGACTCGGTGGTGGTAACAAATACCCTGCCGATCACGCCGGAAAAAGAGTTTGAAACCCTCACTGTTTTGTCGATTGCACCACTTATTGCCAAGGCTATAGCTGCTGTCTTCTACGACGATTCGGTGAATTCACTCTTCCCAGGACACGCCTAAAGCCAGTCCTTTAAAGAGCTCACCTAGCAACGCGCCGCCATTTCGGCTAGTATTTCAAGCAGTTCAGCGGCGAGGGATACAAAAAGTATCCGTAATCGACGGGGTCCCATTCCTCGCCTTACATCTGAAGAGGAATGCATGTCTGAGAACAAAATCACAGCGGAAACCCGCGAATCATTTGGTAAAGGCGCAGCTCGCAAATTGCGTGCCGCAGGCCGGACCCCGGCTGTCATCTATGGCCACGGTCATGACACTCGCCACATCGACCTTCCTGCCCACGAGGTAGCGCTAGCCCTAAGAACCAAGAACGCTCTTCTAGAGCTCACAATTGCAGGCAAGTCAGAGTTGGTGTTGGTTAAGAGTGCTTCTAAGGATCCCGTGACCCAAATCATCGAGCACGTTGACCTCGTTGAGGTTAGGAAAGGTGAGAAGGTCCACGTTGAGGTGCCGGTCCACGTTATTGGCGAGCCAATGGGCGGAACAGTAGTAGACCTCGAGCACAAGACCGTCAAGGTCGAGGCTGAGGCCACACACATCCCGAACTTCCTGGAGCTTTACATCTCCAAGGAAAATCCGGCTGGACACCACTACTTGGTTAGTGACCTGATAACACCAGAAGGAGTTGTTATGGAGCTTGCTCTTGACGAGCTTGTAGCCTCCGTAATCGAGACCAAGGCTGGAGCCGCAGATGACGAACTTGATACAGATGTTGAAGCAGAAGGTGAAGCCACAGAGGCAGCTGCTGAAGAAAGCGCCGAATAACGAATCCTGGCTGATAGTCGGGCTCGGTAACCCCGGGCCCGACTACCAATCCAACCGTCACAACGTCGGGCAGATGGCTCTTGACGCTCTTGCAGCACGTCAATCGCTATCTTTTAAGTCTCACAAGTCGCACGCCCTCCTGGCTCAGATGCGGCTGCCCGACGGCCAAACCATCTTGCTCGCAAAGAGCACGGGCTACATGAACCTGTCCGGAGGACCGGTTGCAGCGCTGGCCAAGTTTTATTCAATAGAGACTGACCGCATCATTGTCATTCATGACGAGCTGGATCTTGATTACGGCGACATCCGCAAGAAATTTGACGGCGGGCATGCTGGCCACAACGGCCTCAGGGACATCAGCGCTAAGTGCGGAACGAACTACTCCCGAGTTCGCATCGGTATCGGCCGCCCTGCTGGCCAGATGCCTGTTGCCAATTTTGTTCTTCAGAATTTTTCAACCGTTGAGGCCAAGGAGCTGCCAGTCCTTTTGGAAATAGCAGCCGATAAGGCTCTAGAGGTTATTGAAGAGAATTAGTAAATAGACTAGGTCAGTGACCCTGGGCCCTGTATTGCAAGCGGCGGCTCTGTCACGCCCTCTGGACAAAGCAGTCGGCTCTAAAGCCGGCGTCTTCTTTACTCCTGCCAAGACCAGTTTTCTGGCAGTCAGTGCATTTGTTTCAAAAGCCCAACGGCCAATGGTGATAGTCACCGCGAGCGCCAGGCAGTCTGAAGAACTATCAACCGCGATTACTTCCCTTAATGAGCAATTGGAAATCATCGATTTTCCCGCCTGGGAAACCCTGCCACACGAACGATTGTCACCATCGGCTGAGACGGTCGGAAAAAGACTCAGGGCGTTGCATCGAATGAACCAACTTGCTGCAAAGCCGGTCAAGCACAAGGTTGCAATCATGATCTCGATTAGGGCCCTATTGCAGCCAGTGATTGGTGGCTTGGACAAGCATGCGCCGTTTGAAATTACCAAGGGCAAGGACTACCTGCTGCCAGAGCTGGCGCTCAAGTTGATAGAAATTGCCTATCAGCGCGTTGACATGGTTACCCGCAGGGGCGAGTTTGCGATTCGCGGTGGAATTTTGGACATATTTCCAACCACGGAAGAACACGCCCTGCGCTTGGAGTTTTTTGGAGACCAACTAGAGGACATCCGTGAGTTCCAAGTTGCTGACCAGCGCTCAATTCCAACGCAGCGGGACACGATAGATCTTTACCCTGCCCGAGAGATGCTAATAACACCTGCGGTCGCTATCAAAGCCCGTGAAATGGCCCTGGAGTTTCCCAACCTGACCGAAATGCTAACGAAAATTTCCGAGGGCATACCGGTGGCTGGGATGGAGTCTCTCGCACCAACTCTTATTTCGAATTTCGGGCCAATAATCCAATACTTGCCCGGTGCTACCTTTGTGCTCATAGAGCCCGAACTGCTAGCAACTAGAGCAAGCGCGCTGGTTGACACAAATGAAGAATTTTTGCATGCAGCCTGGGACACCGCAATTTCTGGCGGCAGTGCACCAATCGATCTGTCCTCCGGTGGCTTTTTGGATTTCGCCGAGTTGGTGACGGAAATCCCTAAAACTAACCAAGTCATACAGCTAACCTCGCTTCCGAACGACAACCAAGTTGACCTGGGACTAAGAGAGATACCGCAGTTTTCCTCAACGAGCAGTTCGGCAGATTGGCTGGCAGACCAACTTGCTCAGAATCAAAGAATTCTCATTACTGCAAAAGGCCATGGCACCGCGGAGCGAATTGTTGAGCTGCTGAGCGCGCAGGCAATACCTGTAATGCTTACCGAAGTTGCCAGAGAACCCGTTGCCGGCCAAGTGCAGGTGGTCGTCGCGGATCTGCCACACGGGTTTGTGAGTTCAGACGCCGACCTTATAGTTCTTACCGAGTCTGAATTTTTCGGTTCCGCTGCAAGCTACCAATCGCCAAGCACAAGAAGACTTGCCAAGCGCAGAGGTGCGCAGGTGGACCCATTGACTCTGAAACAGGGCGACTACGTGGTTCACGAAATTCATGGCATCGGCAGATTCAAAGAGCTGGTTCAACGAAAGAATTTGGCTCAAACCAGAGAGTATCTAGTCATCGAATACTCTCCTCCCAAGCGCGGCTATCCAGCAGACACCCTCTTTGTTCCAACTGATCAGCTCGACTTTCTCTCACGCTACGTAGGAGGCGAAGCGCCAGTGCTATCCAAAATGGGCGGGACGGACTGGGCCAGGGCTAAGGGCAACGCTAGAAAAGCTGTTCGCAAGATTGCTATCGATTTGGTGAAGCTCTATTCCTTGAGGATGAAAGCCAAAGGCCATGCCTTTGGCCCCGACACTGCCTGGCAACACGAGTTGGAACAGGCCTTCACATTTCAAGAAACCCCTGACCAGCTGACCACAATCGATGAAGTGAAAAAAGACATGGAGCGTGCTGTCCCCATGGATCGATTGCTCGCCGGCGACGTCGGCTATGGGAAGACTGAAGTTGCCATCAGGGCAGCATTCAAGGCGATTCAAGACGGCAAGCAGGTTGCGATGTTGGTTCCCACTACATTGCTCGTTCGTCAACACATGCAAACATTTCAAGAACGTTATGGCGGATTCCCGATAAACATAAGGGCACTTTCTAGATTCCAAAGTGCCAAAGAGATCAAGAAGACCCTAAGTGAGACATCTACCGGCGCTGCCGACCTTGTAATCGGGACGCATCGGTTGTTGTCCAAGGGGGTTGAATTCCGGAATCTTGGACTCGTCATCATCGACGAGGAGCAGCGCTTTGGCGTCGAACACAAGGAAAAGCTAAAAGAGCTCAAGACTAACGTCGACGTGTTGGCCATGAGCGCCACGCCCATCCCAAGGACCCTGGAGATGGCGGTTACCGGCATCAGAGAAATGTCCACGCTTGCAACACCACCGGAGGAAAGGCAACCAATTCTCACCTTTGTCGGTGGCTATTCGGAGAAGCAGGTGGCGGCTGCGATTCGCAGGGAGCTGATTCGCGAGGGGCAAGTCTTTTTTGTGCATAACCGCGTAGCGACGATTGAAAAGGTGGTTGCCGACCTGCAGAAACTGGTTCCAGAGGCAAGAATTGCCATGGCCCACGGGCAAATGCCTGAGTCGGCCCTGGAGCAGGTGGTGATTGATTTCTGGGAGGGTAAGTACGATGTTCTGGTCTCCACCACAATTATTGAAACTGGGATTGACATCCCAAATGCCAACACCTTGATTGTTGACCGGGCAGAAAACTTCGGCCTAAGTCAATTACACCAAATCAGGGGCCGGGTTGGAAGATCCCGGGAGCGTGCTTATGCGTATTTCTTTTATGATCCCACCAAGACCCTCAGTGAAACGGCACACGATCGCCTGGCCACAATTGCCACAAATAATGAGCTAGGCAGTGGCATGCAGGTCGCGATGAAAGATCTGGAAATAAGGGGTGCTGGGAACATGCTCGGGGGTGAGCAATCCGGCCATATTGCCGGGGTTGGTTTTGACCTCTACCTCCGAATGATATCTGAAGCAGTAAGTGAGTTTCGTGGTGAGCCGGTTAGCTCTCCGGCGGAGCTGAAGCTAGAGATACCGGTGGACGCCAGAATCCCACCCGAATACCTAGACAGCGAACGGTTGCGCCTTGAGGCCTATCACAAGCTTTCGGCTGCGAGTTCCGCCAAGGCTTCCAGAGCAGACCTGGATGCCATCATGCAGGAACTTGAAGACCGATATGGCAAGGCTCCTATTCCGGTCCGGCAGCTGATACAGGTAACCGAATTGCGGCAGCAGGCCAACAGGCTAAATCTAAAAGATGTAAATCTTTTGGGTGCTCAGGCAAAATTGGCACCGGTTGAATTATCCGATGCACAGGTGGTTGCACTTAGCCACAAGCTTCCCGGCACCAAGTACCTGCAGAGCTCGAAGTTGTTGAGGCTGCCAATGCCGATTTCTTCCGGGTTGAATCCCGTTAGCGACCAAGAGGTGATTGACTGGGTCTGGAAAGTGTTCGTGATCGTATTTGGAGAATCCATTGGAAAAACTAGCAAGTCTGATTAGAACCGCACACCAGCTGAGGGCTCCAGGGGGTTGCCCATGGGACGCCGAACAAACCCACGAGTCTTTGGTTCAGTATTTGCTCGAAGAGACCTATGAGCTGATAGATGCCATCGAATCTGGTTCAAGAAAAGAAGTTCTAGAAGAACTTGGTGACGTGCTATACCAGGTGATTTTTCACTCAGATATTGCAAGTGCTGGCAGTCTTGGTGAACCCTTCAGCCTGGAAGAAGTCGCTGAGAAAATGGAACAGAAGATGATTTCCAGACACCCCCACGTTTTTGGTTCTGTTGAGCAGCGGGATAAGTTTTCGGCTGAGAGCGGCGAGGACGTCGTAAAAAACTGGGAGAGCCACAAAAAACTTGAAAAACCAGAACGCACTAGCATCTTGGATGGCGTGCCACAGTCGATGCCGGCGTTGGCCCTCACGAGCAAGGTAATGGCCAAAGCTGAAAAGGCAGGAATTCTAGAGGGTGGTGAAATACCGACTATTCCAATGGAGACCGAGGAAGAGCTCGGGAAACTACTGTTAGCAGTCGTGGCAAGTGCCAGATCTGCAGGGCTTGATCCTGAGCGAGCGCTGAGAGAGGCAAACCGCGAACTTCAAGCCGAGATTAGGGCCGCGGAACTTGAGGGTGATTTTGATGCTGGAGTTATTGGAGTCTCTGACTAACTAAACAGAGACTCGAAGTCGCTGAATCCGTAATCCAGTATTTCAGAGGGAGTTCTGGGGTCGTCGGTTTCTGCCCACCAAATCAGGATGGCAACCGAAGCCGAAAGCATGGCCGCCGAGACGGCTTTTGCACGCAGTGCGTCTCCACCAAAACGAATTACGGCATCTTCTAGCACCTGCCTGGCCTGATCCAGCTGACCCTGACCCCAGCCGTAAACCTCGGGGGAGGAGCCGATTATTTTCAGTCGCAGGCGAACCGTTTCAAGCGAGTTATCTGCCACGTGCATCGCGTCTACCCAGGAATGATGAAGCAATTGCACGACAGTCGCAGCCTTTTCGGTTTCAAGTCTTTTCGCCAGTTCAGTGGTGAAGTTATGCATTCCTCCCCAGACCACAGCCGCCTTGGAGGGAAATACTCGAAACAGGTTTGACCTGGAAATGCCCGCCTCGGCTGCCACCTGGTCCATTGTTACCCGGTCAATACCCTGCTCGCTGAAGAGCCTAAGGGCAGTCAGGCCAACAGCGGCCGGGTCTGTGGTGACCGGACGTCCGCGGCCTTGCTTGGTTGGCTGGGTAGACATTGGCTCCAACAGTATCAAAGCGAAATCGGACTAGCCATCCTTTTTCAGGACTTCAGACAGATGGCGGCGGTCTTGCCACGTCGCTGTGCCAGACTTATCGGGTGGCCAATCAAGTAAATCCCCCCAGAGGCATGCGTGACATCCTGCCGGCTGAAAAGCTAACTCGCGAACAATTGGTTTCTGTCATTCGCAACCAGTACTTGCAGCGTGGTTTCCAGGAAATTGAAACTCCCGCGATGGAAGATATCTCTAGACTCACCTCCGGCCAGGGCGGGGATAACGAAAAGCTTGTTTTTCAAGTTCTCAAGCGCGGAGCTGACTTGGAATCGGCGATAGAGAAAAATGAGCCGCTTGCAGATCTCGGACTGCGTTTTGATTTGACCGTGCCATTAACGCGATATTTTGCAACCAATCAGGCATCGCTTCCAAAAGTGTTCAAGGCCATTCAAATCGGTCCGGTTTGGCGAGCCGAGCGTCCGCAAAAAGGCAGGTACAGGCAGTTCTTGCAGTGTGATATCGACATCATCGGTGATTCATCCATGTTGGCAGAGGCCGAGTTATTGTCCGCCTCGCTCTCCGCACTCTCAGCACTGGGATTGACAGGTGCAACAATCCGCTTGAACCACCGGCAGGTTTTGACAAAGAACATTGAAAAACTGGGTGTTGGTGAGGATGACCAGCTCTCAGCAATGGTCACAATTGACAAGCTCGACAAAGTTGGCATCAGTGGTGTCTGTGCCGAGCTAGCGACAAAATTTGATGCGCAGGTAGCAAAAAATGCTGAGCAATGGTTATCAAACCTCAGCGAGGAAACTTTCCCGGCTGAGCTCAGTGAACTGGTGGCAAGTCTTGGAAATCTTCAAAGCAGGCTGGTCTATGACGCAAGCTTGGTGAGAGGTATGGGCTACTACACCGGAGCCATCTTTGAAATCCAGCATCCGGAAGCAACTTCCTCGATTGGTGGCGGAGGCCGCTACGATTCGATGGTCGGCAAGTGGGCTGGGGTCGATGTTCCAGCCGTTGGCATATCCCTGGGCTTTGAGCGCATTATCGAGCTTGCCAAACCTCTTGCTCAGCAAGAAAAAACTATTGCGTTGATCTTGAAAAGTGCCGAGGAAACTACATTGGGGCTGGAGCTGCAGGCGGAAATAATTGCTTCCGGGTCAAAGTGCAGGCTTGAGATGCAGCAAAAAAACTTCAAGGCGCAGCTAACTGCACTAGCCCAAATAGGAGTTACCGAATTTGCAAATTTGGAACCTGACACCAAGGCCCTAAGCGATCTCAAAATACGAACTCTTGACTAAGTGAGTAAACTTTTTTTCGAAACGAAGCCATCGCTGTTTTCTTTTTCTAATTTCCTCTATTTATGAAGCCAAAGCTAGGAGACAACTTGTCAATCATCACTGCAATAGGTGCCCGCGAAATTCTCGATTCCAGAGGGAACCCAACCATTGAGGTAGAGGTTCTGCTATCGGACAACTCCTTTGGTCGTGCAGCGGTACCATCTGGTGCTTCCACCGGCGCATTTGAGGCTCACGAATCACGCGATGGAGACATGACACGCTACCTGGGCAAGGGGGTCCAGAATGCAGTAAGGGCAGTGGTGGAAACCGTTGACCTTGCTCTAGTTGACTTTGACGCTACTGAGCAGCGCGCTCTTGATGCCGAGTTGATCAAAATTGATGCAACTGCTAACAAGTCACAGCTCGGGGCAAATGCAATTCTTGGAGTATCACTGGCCGCCTCGCGTGCGGCAGCGGATTCAGTAGACCTTCCGCTGTATCGCTACCTCGGCGGCTCAAACGCTTGCGTATTGCCGGTGCCCCTGATGAACATCATCAACGGCGGTGCCCACGCTGATAACGGCGTTGACATTCAAGAATTCATGATTGTCCCTCACGGAGCGGAGACTTTTTCTGAGGCATTGCGCTGGGGCGCAGAGGTTTATCACACGCTGAAGAAGCTGCTCACCGAAAAAGGTCTGGCAACAGGCCTAGGTGACGAGGGTGGGTTTGCTCCCGACCTTCCAACTAACGCATCAGCCCTGGATCTAATCTCTGAGGCCATCAAGCTTGCTGGATACAAACTGGGCACTGAAATTGCACTGGCGCTCGATGTCGCCTCCACAGAGTTTTATGACGAAGCTTCTGGTCACTACAACTTTGAAGGATCAAAAAAGTCGGCGGCCGAGATGGTTGCCTACTATGCAGAATTACTAGCCAACTATCCGCTGGTTTCCATCGAAGATCCCCTTGCCGAAGATGACTGGGAGGGCTGGGCACAAATGACTGCCGAGCTTGGGGAGCAGGTTCAGCTTGTCGGAGACGACCTCTACGTAACAAACCCAGCAAGACTGCAAAAGGGTATTGACATGGCTGCTGGAAATGCAATCCTGGTAAAGGTAAACCAAATCGGGACACTTACCGAGACCATGGACGCTGTTTGGCTCGCCCAGACTCACGGCATGAACGCAATCATCTCTCACCGTTCCGGTGAAACCGAGGACACCTACATCGCAGACCTTGCGGTTGCCACAAATGCCGGGCAGATAAAAACCGGTGCTCCCGCCAGGTCTGAGCGAGTTGCCAAATACAACCAATTGCTGCGTATCGAGGAAGAGCTCGGTGATGCCGCTAAGTACGCGGGCAAGGGTGCTTTCCCGAAATACCGCGACTAACCAAGCAACTTAAGCGGTCTTTGGCTTGACAGGTTCTAGGATCGAAAAGTCATGGCAGTAAATTCACGTGAACCAAAGATCCCTGTCTCGCTGAGCCAGGGCAAGATACTCCAGCGGATGCTGAAGCTAAACAGTGTTTCAGTGAGCGTAATTTTGGTGATAATTCTCGGTACCTATTTGATCTCACCCGATGTCCAAAGCTACCTAAATCAACGTCGCCAGATTATTGAAATCGAACAGGGTATCCAGGTTGCCAAGGATGCTGTGGTTGACATGCAAGCCGAACGAGATCGCTGGCAAGACCCCGCTTACATTCGTTCGCAAGCCAGGGACCGGCTGTATTACGTTCTCCCCGGTGAGGTTTCTTATCTGGTAATGGATTCCGAGGGCCTTGACTTCAGTGATACTTCAAACACCCTTGGCGCTGTGCTGGCTCAAAAGCGAAATGCAGATGAAATCAGTCTTGAAGTTTCTGCAGCCAGAGAGAATTGGGTTGACTCGTTGCTCGAGGTGCTCTTGCGCTCGGCACTTGAGACTCCGGCAGAAGAAGAGCAATAAAAGTGGTTGCCGAAGTAGATATTTTGGAGGTCACCAGGCAACTTGGGAGACCTGCCAGGGGCATACTGGAGGTTGCCTCGAGATGCGTTTGCGGCAGGCCCGTAGTGGTGAAGACCACACCCAGACTTGATGACGGAACTCCTTTTCCAACTCTCTACTACTTGACACAAAGCGCAGCCACGGCCGCGGCCTCCACGCTTGAAGCCACCGGATTCATGGTTGAGATGCAGCAACTGCTTGCTGAGGATGACAGGGTCAGGGCTAATTACCTTCTCGCACACAAGTCCTACCTTGCGGAGCGAGATGAAATCGAAGTCGTACCGGAGCTGAAAGATTTTTCTGCCGGTGGAATGCCGGTCAGGGTGAAATGTCTTCACGCGCTGGTCGCCCACTCCTTAGCTAAAGGTAAGGGAGTAAATCCAATCGGAGACCTTGCGCTAGCTGCCCTCGATTGGTCAATTGAAGAGTGCACTTGCAATTAGGTGCCGCTTTTATTTCTCTTGCTCTTTTGACCACCAGTCTTTCAGCTACTGAACAGTGGTGGCTTAGTGATCTTGGACCAGAGGTCGGGACGGCTTCGGCTGGGCAGGGCGTTGTTATCGCAGTAATTGACACTGGAATCGACGCTTCACACCCAGACCTTGAAGGCGTGGTAATCGGGGGAACAGATTTCTCCGGGGTTGGTTCTGCTGACGGGCTGTCTCCAGTGGGGTCCAGCGCATACCACGGCACTATGGTGGCCTCTCTGATCGTCGGCCAAGGAAATAAAAGCGGAGGCGTTATAGGGGTTGCCCCGGCTGCAAAGCTGCTGTCGATTTCAGTTGGATTGGGAATTCAGGGCAGCAACACTGATGCGCAAATTGCTGACGCGGTGAACTGGGCGGTCGACCAGGGTGCAGATGTTATAAATCTTTCACTCAGCCGAAACTCTGCAAATTGGCCCACCAGCTGGGATGCTGCTTTCTTGCGAGCCTTTCAAAACGACATTGTGATCATCGCCGCCAGTGGCAATGACATCTCTGGAGACTCGGAGCCGGGAGCTCCGGCAACCATCCCAGGCGTTATTTCAGTAACGGGCCTAGATAAAAACCATGAAGGCCAAGAAGTCGCCGGTAGTTCGGGTATCGGTGTGTCACTCAGTGCTCCGGGTGTTGAACTCTTCGGGAGCTACCCGGGGGGACAAATTGCAAAGTGGTCAGGCTCCTCTGCGGCAGCGCCGTTGGTGAGTGGTGTGGTAGCACTGCTGATCCAGCAAGACCCCGAAGCTTCAGCTAATGACATTATTTTCAGGCTCATCAGCAGCACGAAAGATTTTGGTGATGATGGTTTTGACCAAACCTACGGCTATGGGTTCTTGGACCCCACCGCTGCACTGAAATCGACACTGACCGCAACTACCAATCCACTCGGGCAACTTGACTACTGGATCGAGTTATACCGTGGCTCGGAAGATAATGAGCTTGACGACGCATCGCTGGTTACACCTCCTAGCCCCGTGCAGTTTCTTGATGGATCGGTGCTGATAGATGCCTCCGAATATTCCACTTCGCAAGCGGCTTGGTATCAAAATCCGCTACTCTATTTTTTGTTATCCCCCGCGGCACTGTTGCTCTGGTTAGCAATGCGTAAAAGGCGCAACGAGGGCCAGGGAAGAAAAGACGAAAGTAACTAACGCAAATTATGACTATTGCGAAAACCAACTCCAAGACCCCTCAGGCAATAGCCAAGGCAATTATTGACCCAAAGCCGCAGCAGCAGATTTTGATTATTGGCGGCGGCTACGCCGGTTTCTACACCGCTTGGAAGCTGGAAAAGCTACTTCGCAAGAACGAGGCCGTTGTCACACTGGTCGATCCGCTTCCCTATATGACCTACCAGCCGTTTTTGCCAGAGGTTGCGGCCGGCTCAATTGAACCGCGTCACGCAATTGTTTCTCACCGCCAACACCTGAAGAAAACCAACTTGGTCTCGGGTCGAATGACAAAGGTGAACCACAAGCTCAAGAAGGCAACAATTGCAATTCAGGGTGGTAAATCTAGGGTTATTGAATATGACCAGATCGTCATGACAGCTGGCGCTGTCACAAGAACTTTTCCGATCAAGGGCATCGCCGAAGAGGCAATTGGCATGAAGACAATTGAAGAGGCTGTTGAGATAAGAAACCGCCTGATCGGAAACTTTGAAAGAGCCGCGGCGCTTTCAAAGTCCAGCAAGCAGAGGAAACGCCTACTCACCACAGTGGTAGTCGGAGGCGGATTCGCTGGCATTGAGGCTTTCGCTGAGCTCAGAAGCGCAGCCACGGCTCTTGTTCGGCATTACCCGGAAATTGACTACGAAGAAATTGAATTTCACTTGATCGAGGCAATGGGTCGAATTATGCCCGAGGTTTCGCTGAAAACCTCGCTGTGGGTTATTGATAATTTGGCAAAGCGCAATGCGATTATCCACCTTGATACTCAACTGACCTCAGCCGACAAGGGTGTTCTTTCGCTGTCTACCGGCGAGAAGATGGAATCGGACCTAATCATCTGGACTGCCGGCGTTGCGGCTGCTCCTGTCGCGAAAAACTGCGACTTTCCTCTTGACGCAAAGTTCCGCGTATTGGCCAATGCATCACTTCAAATAGTTGATGGAGATAAGGTCATCGCCAACGCTTGGACCGCAGGAGATCTTTCCGCTGTGCCTGATCTTTCAGGTGGCGGTGTCGGTGGCTACTGTGTTCCAAACGCGCAGCATGCAGTGAGGCAGGCCAAGTTGCTAGCCAAAAACCTCGTGGCAGACATGCGTGAGGAAGCACCAACTGAGTACATCCACAAAAATCTCGGGGCCGTGGCTGGGCTCGGAATTGGTGTTGGAGCTTTTCAGTCTGGAAAAATTGGTCTTACCGGCTTCGTAGCCTGGATATTCCACCGCGGTTATCACGGCCTTGCAATGCCAACCTGGGAGCGTAAGATACGCGTTGTAGCTGGTTGGTTCTGGAACATGGTGCTTGGGCGCGACCTATCCTCAGTAGAGGCTATGCGCAATCCACGATTATTCTTTGAGACATGGGCAACCAAGCCTGGCAAGTAATTGCTTAGACTTTAGGCCCAGCTTTTTTGCTGGGCCTTTTGTCTTAGCCCCGATAGCCCAATGGCAGAGGCAGACGACTTAAAATCGTCACAGTGTGGGTTCGAGTCCCACTCGGGGCACCATTTCCGGTGTATAGAGTGGTGTCATGAACTACGAAGATGTAGACCCTGAGATTGTTCCGCTGCTGCGCAAATTCCCGAGCTTAGCTTTTTCCTCTCGTTCGAAAGTTGCCGTCCTAAAACTTCTCATGCCGCTTTTGGCAAAGAAGACAAAAATGCCGGCAGAGGTTGTGACCAGTGACCACGATGTCGGTGAAACCTTTGTGCGGGTCTATCAACCAAAAAATAAGTTCTCTGACGGGGCACTGCTCTGGATTCACGGTGGCGGAATGATTATTGGCACGGTGGGGGATAGTGATGCTTTTTGCTCAATGGTTGCTCTGGAACTTGGCATAACGGTGTTTTCGGTTGACTACCGCCTTGCGCCGAGGTATCCGTTTCCGATTCCAATGGATGACTGCGAAGCCGGATATCTTTGGGTCTTGGAAAATGCAACAAGGTTTGGTTTTGACAGCAAAAAGGTTGCTCTCGGGGGAGACAGTGCCGGGGCTGGATTAGCAGCTGGACTGGCTCAGCGGTTACTCGATAGAGGAGCGCAGCTTCCGATCGGACAAGTGCTGAAATATCCAATGCTTGATGATCGAACAGCCACCAAGCGCGAATTAGACGACACCACCTTTGTATGGAATAACACCTCTAACCACTTTGGATGGAAGTCTTACCTAGATGCTGAGCCCGGATCGCAAAACTTGCCCGAATACGCAGTTCCGGCCCGGCGCGAAAACCTGTCTGGACTGCCTCCGGCTTACATTGCAGTCGGTGAGATCGACCTGTTCTTCAATGAAGACAAGCAATACGCAGACAGACTTTCAGCGGCTGCGGTCGAGATTGAATTCAACTCCTATCCAGGGTTCCCGCATGCCGGCGAACTCGTGAGCCCGGAAGCGAGTGTGTCAAAGCGCTTTCAGAGTGATTTGATGGCATGGCTTCAAGCTCGACTGCAGCCAACTGCCAGCTAACAGTCAGTAAATTGCCCTAACCTAGGAAAGTTCAAAAAAAGGAGAATCATGGACATCGCAATTTGGGTAGTGCTCGGACTGATAATAATCGTCGGGCTTTTTCTCTGGATTACCTATAACCAGCTGGTAACGCTCAAGGTCAGGGTTGATGAGGCTTGGAGCGACATTACGGTTCAGCTGAAGCGCAGAGCCGACCTGATTCCAAACCTAATTGAAACTGTTCGTGGCTATGCCTCGCATGAAAAAGAAGTTTTTGAAAATGTCACTCGTGCCAGGGCGGCAACAGTATCCCCAGAGGCCCTGGAGCACCCCGCACAGGCCGCTAAGGCTGACGGAGCTCTTCAGGGAGCACTGAAGAGCTTATTCGCAGTCTCAGAGGCTTATCCGACGTTGGTGGCGTCCACCAATTTTCTCGAGCTGCAGCGAGAGCTGACCGACACCGAGGATAAGGTCATGGCCTCAAGGAGGTTCTTTAACGGCGGCGTGCGCGAACTAAACACCAAGATTTTGCAGTTCCCAAATAATGTCTTTGCCTCAAACCTTGGCTTTGACGAAAGAGAGTTCTTCGAGGTTGCTGACCCAGATGCAATTGCAGAGCCACCAAGCGTCAAGTTCTAGAGGGCAAAATGTATTCGGCAATCGCAGCCAATAAGCGAAATACGTTCCTCATTGTCTCCAGCTTCATCTTGCTCCTAGGCGGTATCGCTTGGCTTTGGGGCGCATACAGCGGCAATGGTTCAAGTGTTATTTGGATTGTTGGGTTTGTAATCGCATACACGGTGTTTCAGTACTACGCGGGTTCTCGACTTGCCATAACCATGAGTGGTGCCAAGCAAATTGAAAAAAAAGACAACCCTAGGCTCTGGAATATCGTTGAAAATTTGAGCATCTCGCAGGGGATGCCAATGCCCAAGGTGTACGTGATTCAAGATCCTGCTCCTAATGCTTTCGCAACTGGGAGAAATCCGGAGCACGCCGTTGTTGCCTCAACGACCGGTCTGCTTGAGATCATGGATGACAACGAGCTTGAGGGCGTTATGGCCCACGAAATGGCACATGTAAAGAACTATGACATCCGTGTGTCCATGATCGTATTCGGACTAATCTCGGCGATTGGAATCTTGGCAGACTTTGCGATTCGAATGGCATGGTTCTCCAGAATGGGAAGGGGCAGGCAAAGCGGCCAGCTTGGCATGATTCTGATCGTGATCGGCGCCGTGGGCATGATTATTACTTGGCTTATTGGCCCACTGGTTTCTGCTGCTGTTTCTCGTCAGCGAGAGTATCTTGCCGATGCCTCCGGAATAGAAATGACCAGGTATCCAGATGGACTGGCTTCAGCCCTCACTAAGCTCGGCGAATACGGAAAGCCAATGAAGCGCGCCAATTCTGCGATGGCGCATATGTACATAAACGACCCGATAAAACCTGGAATTGTGGAGCGCGTGTTTTCGACTCACCCACCACTACCAAAAAGGGTTGAAAGACTAAACCAGATGGGTAAAGGCTTCTAAATCGCTAGACTTTCAGTCAGTCTCAGATTGAAGGTTTCCCAATGGCTCTAAAGACAACTCTTTCCCTTGCAGAATTCGAGCAGGCCCAGAAGACCCTGGTCAACGTTGCGATTCGAACTCCATTATTGAAATGTGACTGGCTGTCGGAGATGACTGATATCCCAGTCTTTCTAAAGTGTGAGAATCTTCAGAGAACAGGCTCATTCAAATTGCGAGGCGCCTATAACAGGTTGTCCTCGCTGTCCCCAGAAGAAAGAAAAAAAGGTGTGGTAGCTGCCTCAGCTGGCAACCACGCTCAGGGTGTTGCCTATGCCGCTCGCGAGCTTGGCATCAAAGCGACAATATTTATGCCAATTGGGGCATCTTTGCCTAAGTATCAGGCGACTTTAGATTTCGGTGCAAAGGTTGTCCTCTCGGGCACCATTTTCGATGAGACTCTGGTTGCAGCCAAAACTTTCACTGAGAAATCTGGTGCAGTCTTCATCCCGCCTTTTGACGATCTAGATATCGTTTCTGGTCAGGGCGTTGTAGGCCTAGAGATCCTCGAAGATCTCCCGGATGTGGACAACATTCTTGTTTGTCTTGGTGGCGGAGGTCTTGCGGCAGGAGTTTCCACCGCGGTAAAGCTCAGGGCGAAAAGCCTTGGGAAAAAAGTAAATGTGGTAGCAGTTCAGGCAGCAGCAGCGGCCGCCTACCCACCATCACTGAAGGCTGGCAAGCCGGTTGAGATAAAAATGCAATCAACAATTGCAGATGGTATCGCCGTTGCCAAACCCGGCAAAATTCCCTTTGACTTGATCTCAAAGTACGTTGACAAAGTTGTCACGGTGACAGAAGACGAGATAGCCAGGGCGATGGTTTTGGTAATGGAGAAATCCAAGCTTGTTGTGGAAGCAGGTGGCGTCGTTGGTGTGGCAGCAATGCTGTCGGGAAAAGTAAAGCTCAAGGGAACTACAGCCGTTATCCTTTCTGGCGGGAACATAGACCCACTGCTTGTTCAGCGTGTTATACGGCACGGGCTCGCAGCCTCTGACCGATACACCAACATCGCGGTTATGCTTCCAGACCGTCCCGGGCAACTAGTTCTGACTGCCGAGGCTGTTGCAGCCGCCGGTGCCAATGTTGTCGAGGTCTTGCATACAAGGCACGGAAATGGTCTTCAGATTAGTGAAGTTGAACTAGACCTGAGTATTGAAACTCGCGGCAAAGAACATCGCGATGAGGTTTTTCAATCTTTGAAAAAGGCTGGCCTTAGTCCGAGAATGAACCAAGACTAAAAAATAAAGGCTTTAAGGCTAACGATTTCAACCTTGATTTCTTTACCATTTGGTGCAGTAAAGCTGACTGATGAGCCAACGGACTGACCCATAACAACTTGCCCGATTGGTGAATCAGGGGAGAAAACGTCAAGATCTCCTTCTTCGATTTGAAGTTCAAATTCTGTTCCCTCAAACACCTCGTGTGAGCCGAGATAGAACTCTTTGTGCGCACCGTTTAGTTTGCAGCTGAGCATTAATCCTTGCTTTACAATTCCATCGGATGGGTCCGCTTGCCCGATCTCGGCATTCGCAAGCATTTCTTCGAGCCTGTTTATGCGAGCCTCAATTTTGCCCTGCTCTTCTTTTGCAGCGTGGTAGCCGCCGTTCTCCTTCAGGTCACCCTCTTCGCGAGCCTCTTGAATCTTGAGACTGATGGCATGGCGCTCTTCGGTGATTAGCTGGGTTAGCTCCGCCAGCATCCTGTCATAGGCGGCCTGAGTGAGCAGAATTGAGTCGCTCATAATGAAAACACCTCCGGTTATGAAAACAGCCCGCAAAGCGGGCTATAAATACTCTAACGCAGGGTGCACTCATCAACCAAGCCTGTGACAGCCATGGAATAAGTGTTAATAGCAACCGTATATCGGTTCGTGTCGAATTCAGACGGTCCGAATTCAAATTCGGCAAACCCCACCACTCCGAAGCTGTTGTCCAGTGCCTCAAATGTACAAATTGCAGTAGAGCCTGCAGGCATACTTAGTTCGAAATCGACTTCTGTTCGCCAATCCGACTCAACGCGAAAGCCAACCTCCGTGGTGACGAGCGGGGAATAGTTTGCCGCCGCAAAGTATGCCGCCGCCAGAATCATCGCCCCAACACCAAAGCCAGCCAAAATGCGGTTTCTGCGAGCATTTACTGGACGTTTAGTTCCGTAACGCTGGCTAAGGAGCTTATCTGTTGATGACATGTTGTTATAAGGCTACGACACAGGTGGAATACTTGTCCTATGGATTTTTTATTTGCACTGCTAATGGAGGCAACCACTACTCCGACTCCTGTTCCAGACGACACTTATAACTCGCCCGGAACAATCGGATTCATCGTCACCTTTGCTGTTGCAGGGTCCGCAATAGCCTTGATTTTTGACATGAATCGTAGGGTTAGAAAGACTCGTTATCGGGGTGAGATCCGAGCCCGGCTGGCTGCCGAAGAGCTAGACAACCTTGAGGTGTCGAAGCCAGAAAGGCCAGAACCTCCTAAGAAGCCAAAGCGATTGAACCCGGAAGAGGGTCAAGACCAATAAGCAGACATGCTGTCCAATGGCAAAAGAATGCCGCAACAGTTAGCGCGTGGAAAATCTCGTGAAACCCAAAATGCTTCGGGAATGGATTTGGTTTTTTTAGTCCGTAAATAATCGCGCCGACTGAATAGCACAGCCCTCCAATAATGACCAAAGTCATCATTGCAAGGTTGGTTTCGATGAAGTCCGGAATGAACAAGACTGCGATCCAACCCATTGCCAGGTAGATCGGAACGTAAAGCCAACGTGGAGCATTGATCCAAAAGACCCTGAAGCTGATTCCTAGAATCGCAATCGACCAGACTGCAACTAGAAGCCAGAAGCCTTTATCGGCGCTCAGTGCAGTGACCGCCATGGGCGTGTAGGTGCCCGCAATTAGCAAAAAGATGTTGGAATGGTCAATCCTTTTCAAAATTACTTTAGTGATTGGCCCCCAGTTGAAACGGTGATAGAGCGCTGAATTACCAAAGAGCAAGATTGAGCTAGCGAAGTAAATCGCGGCAGCAGTCTTGGCCTGCCAACCCTCAGAAAACACCAGGAGTAGAACTCCGGCAGCAACCACAAATGGCAACACTCCCGTGTGGATCCAACCGCGCCAGGTCGGACGAATTTCGTCTAGAGCACTGGACCCCTTTAGCTCGTTGAAGGGGATATGCAGCGGGTCTGGTAAATCTGCTTTGCTCATGCTCACAAGGCTAAAGCATGGACCAGATTCAGGTAGCATTCAGTGGTGCAAAATCTGCTTTATGGTTTTTACTCAAAATTGCTTGAACGCAACTTGAGCTCCAAAGACATGCCGAAACATGTGGGTGTCATGGTGGACGGAAATCGTCGTTGGGCCAAGGTTCAAGGGTTTGACAAGGCGGGCCAGGGGCATGCAGCTGGAGCCAAGAAGATCACCGAATTCCTAAACTGGTGTTCAGAGCTTGGCGTGAACCATGTCACTCTTTACTTGCTCTCAACTGATAATCTCACAGGTCGACACGGACAAGAGCTGACCGAACTAATCGACATCATTATTGAGCTCAGCGAGGAATTGGCAGCAATTGGGCGTTGGCAGTTGCAGGTCGTGGGCGACCGAGAATCTCTTCCCGCAGATGCTATACAGCGGCTAGCGGCGGTTGAAAGCAGTACTGAGTCAAATAAAGGTCCACACGTCAATCTAGCCATCGCATATGGTGGGCGGAAAGAAATCGCGGATGCAATGCGAGATATCTTAAAGAAGCATTCAAAAGAGGGAAGCACCATCGAGCAGCTGGCAGAAGTTATGACGCCCGAGTTGATTGCCGAGCACCTCTACACCGGAGGACAGCCAGATCCTGACCTGTTGATTCGAACCAGTGGTGAACAAAGATTAAGTGGTTTTTTGCTGTGGCAGAGTGCAAACAGCGAGTTTTACTTTGCAGAGGCACTCTGGCCAGATTTCAGAAAAGTAGACTTCCTTCGCGCGCTGCGAGATTTCCAGCGGCGCCATCGTCGCTTTGGGGCCTAACAGCGGTTAGGGAAGCGTTCTGATTTAAAGCGTGTCTAAATGGCGGACTCCATTTTCCAAGGTCTAAATTTGAGAAAAGCAACAAACTCAAAGGGGCGAAATTGGGTAAACCTTCCGGCACCGAGGACTTTTCAAAAGCGAAGACGCCTGATAGGCCTGAGGTGGTGAAGAGCCCAACTAAATCTACAAAAATCAAAGTTCAAACCGAAGTCAAGACTTTTGTCCTTGATACATCCGTGCTGCTGTCAGACCCCAATGCAATGTTCAGGTTTGGAGAGCATGAAGTCGTGCTTCCAATTGTTGTGATAAACGAACTTGAAAAAAAGCGCAACGACCCAGAAATTGGTTTCTTTGCCAGGAAGTCCCTCAGGTTCTTGGATGACCTTCGAAAAAGGCACGAGCGCCTCGACTTTCCGGTTCAAGTAGCCGATGGAGGCACGCTCAGGGTTGAGCTAAATCACATTGAGCAAAGCGTGCTACCTTCTGGTTTTCAACTCGGAGATAATGATTCTCGGATCCTTGCAGTTGCGGCAAACCTCCAAAATGAGGGGTTTCGAGTAACCCTGGTGTCAAAAGATCTCCCGATGCGTGTGAAGGCGTCCTCTATCGGAATAAATGCTGAGGAATATCTGCATGAACTTGCAACGGAGGAGTGGAGTGGGACCGCAGAAATTGCACTTTCGGCTGATGAAATGGCCAACCTCTACGACACTGAAGAACTCATAAGTAAAGCCGCCAAGCAGCTGCCTCTAAACACCGGTCTCGTGCTCACCTCGGAAAGAGGAAGTGCCCTAGGGCGGGTTGGCGCCCATGGCACCGTCTCCCTGGTGAGAGGAGACCGGGAGATGTTTGGCCTCCATGGCCGATCTGCCGAACAGCGACTAGCGATCGACTCATTATTAGATCCGGAAATGGGTATCGTTTCCCTGGGCGGACGAGCTGGAACTGGAAAAAGCGCCTTGGCACTTTGTGCCGGGCTGGAGGCTGTCCTGGAGAGGCGCCAACACAAGAAGATTATGGTTTTTAGGCCGTTGTATGCGGTTGGTGGCCAGGAGCTAGGTTATTTGCCTGGGACTGAGGCTGAGAAGATGAACCCCTGGGCTCAAGCAGTTTTTGACACCCTGGGAGCCCTTGTTTCCAAAGAGGTAATTGACGAAGTGATGAATCGGGGAATCCTAGAAGTTCTGCCATTGACTCACATTAGGGGCAGATCCCTTCACGATACATTCGTGATTGTTGATGAGGCGCAATCTCTTGAGAGAAATGTCTTGCTCACCATGCTCTCTCGAATAGGTCAGAAATCTCGAGTCGTGCTGACCCACGATGTGGCTCAGCGTGACAACCTTAGAGTCGGAAGACACGACGGAGTTGCCTCGGTTGTCGAAGCTCTCAAGGGGCAATCAATTTTCAGTCACATCACTTTGACCAGAAGTGAGAGAAGTGAAATAGCGGCCTTGGTCACGACTCTGCTGGATTAGATCTCTGGGGATAAGTTTCATAGCAAGACATTGTTTTGCTTTAGATTCCAGAGATGACTTTTGCCTACGTTTCAGTTTTACCTATTCTTCTGATTGCAGCCCTGTCAATTCCACTTGCGGTCATTGACATTAGAGAGCACCGGCTTCCAAATAAGATCACTTACTCAGCAATTATTGGTTCACTCTTTGCAACTTTTGTCACCAGCGCCGCTACATCTCGCTGGCTAGATTTTGGGGCAGGATTACTGGCCGGTTCAATTACTGCGATCATCGGATACCTCTTAGCCCGGTTCAAAGTGATAGGTATGGGGGATATCAAGTTGCTAATTGCGATGCACATTAGCCTGGCTTGGCACGCGCCGGTTCTGATTTTGTTTTCGCTTAGCCTCGGGCTAGGACTGGCAACATTGATCGGGCTGATCGGTTTAGTTCTGGGAAAACTAGGTCCGAAAAGCCTGATGCCTCTTGGTCCCTATTTGCTACTTGGGTTTTTGATTATCGGTGGCATCCCAGTCGCAGAAATAATTACTGAGGAGGCCTTGTCATAGGCAACACGTCAAGTAATTGGTCAAGCAGTTCGATGGTTAGCTTCTCGCCGTCCACATAGCCAAGATCTTGAGTGGCTTGCTTGATGGTTAGGTTGTTGGCAACGGCATATTTAGCTATCTTTGCGGCAGCCTCATAACCGATGACTTTATTCAAGGGTGTGACTATGGAAGGACTCGACTCAGCCAAGGCTTTGGCGTGGTCGTGGTTCACAACCAGTCCATCAATAGTTTTATCTGCTAAAACCCTCATGGAATTTGATAGCAATCGGATTGACTCCAGCAGTGCCGAACCCATCACCGGTATCGCAACGTTCAGTTCAAAACTGCCGCTTGCTCCAGCCCAGGTGATGGTCGCATCATTGCCAATCACTCTGGCACAAACCATTAGGACTGCCTCAGGCACCACCGGGTTGACTTTTCCAGGCATTATCGAGCTGCCCGGTTGCAGGTCTGGAATCTGAAGCTCCCCTAAGCCGGTGTTTGGACCTGAACCCATCCAGCGGATGTCGTTGCTAATTTTTGTGAGACTGACAGCCAAGACCTTCAGTGCACCAGAAGCTTCAACCAGTGCATCTCGAGCTCCCTGGGCTTCAAAGTGATCTCTTGCCTCCGTTATCGGCAACCCCGTCTCTTTTGCTAGGTGGCTAATGATTGCCTGCGGAAAACCTTTTGGTGTGTTGATGCCGGTTCCTGTAGCGGTTCCGCCCTGCGGGAGTTCACTTACGCGTGGCAGGCTCGCCTCCACTCTTTCAACGGCATAGCGTATCTGAGCTGCGTAACCTGCAAACTCCTGCCCAAAGGTCACAGGGGTGGCATCCATTAGATGTGTTCGACCCGGCTTAACCAGTTGTTTCCAGGCTTCGGCTTTTTTCTCTAAGTGGGAGGCCAGGTAATCAAGCGAGGGCAGCAGGTTCTGAATCAGCGCACCGGTGATTGCCACGTGAACTGAAGTGGGAAAGACATCATTTGAGGACTGCGACATGTTTACGTGGTCGTTCGGATGAACAGCTGCGCCGAGCTTGGTGGTTGCCAAAGTTGCGAGCACTTCATTCATGTTCATGTTGGAGCTGGTTCCACTGCCGGTCTGGAAAACATCTACCGGGAACTGGTCCAAGTGCTTGCCGGAAATAATTTGGTCGGCAGCCCACTGGATAGCTTCAGAAATTGGTTTTTCCATAATCCCAAGCTGCTCATTGGCGGAGGCAGCAGCTTTTTTGATTCTCGCTAGAGCGATAATTTGCTCAGTCTCAAGTGCTGATCCAGAGATCGGGAAATTCTCTACCGCACGTTGAGTCTGGGCCCCGTAAAGAGCGTCCTTGGGAACTTTGACTTCGCCCATAGTGTCGTGCTCAATGCGGTATTCCATGATTTCCTATCCAGTTATGCTTTTATCCCGAGAGATTCCACGAGTCGAACCTCGCCTATCCCAAGTTTATATTCTGCGCCGACGATACCAAGCCTGCCGGCCTTGACTGCGTCACGAATGATTTCCGAGCGCTGGACCAGTTCCGAAACTGTCTCTTTGATGTGTCGCCTGGTGAATTCTTCGATGGTGGTTTCCCCAACGCTTAGACCTTGTTCAATGGTCGGTGTGATGCGATTCACCAAATTATGTATGAACTCGCCCTCGAACTTCACAGAACCTTTTTGAGCTGCCACACCTGCTGTGATTGCGCCGCACTGGTCATGCCCCAGAATTACGATTAGTGGAACCTTCAGGACTTCAACTGCAAACTCAAGTGAGCCCAGAATTGTCTCTGCTATGACCTGACCCGCATTCCGCACCACAAAAAGGTCTCCAAGTCCGACATCAAAAATCATTTCAGCTGCCAACCGCGAATCTGAGCAACCAAAAAGGGCCGCAAATGGTGTTTGCTCCGCGACTAGCTCTTGTCTTTTTGCTGCATCCTGATGCTCATGAGATAGGTCCCCAGAAACGAAGTTTTTGTTTCCGGTCAGCAGCAGCTGCCAGGCCTGGTCGGTTGTCCAAGGTTGGTTCATGAAGTACCTACTTAAGTTGCGAAGAGATCGACCTCGCGAGAAGCTCGAAGTCACTAAGGGGCGCCGTTCCATAGATTACAACCACGGAGCCGTTTTCCCTGTGAAGCAGGGCGTACTCCTTGGTACCGGGAGGGGAGCTCGGGTTTATAGTCGGCCATACCTCCCAAGTAAGACCTGAAAAAATCACTTCGCCATCTTGGTAGTTTCCTGAAAGCACGTCACTTTCCCAGGAGGGATTAGATTCGACGGCTTGAGAAAGGCCGATGAACTGATTGCTCTCAGTGACAAAGCCGACATACCAACTGACAACTCCAAGCCTCGTCTCTAATCTTGCGGCGTTTGCCCACCATTCAGAAGGAACCTCAGGGCTTAGTGCATCTTGACCGAGCGAACTGGTTGCGGCTATCGCAATGGTTTGGTAATCAATCGGGACAATTCTGTTTGTGTCGTCCCTCGGAACACCCAGGTAAATAGCAGCGACTAGGCCAAGGGTCACCAGTAACGAAAGAACTAAATTCCTGACTGTTTGTTTGGCTCTGCGCTCCGCAGCGGATGTGCTCACTTAGCCTGTCTTTCTTTTGCGGCTTTGTCGAGCTTCTTGCGGGCGCCCGAGAGCCATTCTTCGCAGATTTTGGCCAGTTCTTCGCCGCGTTCCCAGAGCAACATAGAAGCTTCAAGGCTCACGTTTTGCTGTTCGAGCTGCTGCACAACCTCTTGAAGCTCATCTCGCGCTTGCTCGTAACTCATGGGGTTAGTTTCTTTTGACATCTCTCTCCTTAACCAGATCTACCGTTGCTGAAATTTCCTGTGCTGCAGAAATAACTTGAAACTTCTCGCCTTGCTTAGCACTCTTGAATGGCTTTCCGGCTTGGGACAACAAAACTGCATAGCCTCGATCGAGGGTGTTCTGCGGCGATAGGGCCCTCCCGGTTGCATGAAGTTGAGACACTTCGGAACTCGCACGTTGAACCCTAAAATCGAGAATTTCGCCCAGTCTGCGAATTTGCTGGTCAAGAGATTCTTGCTGTGCATCGACGAAACCAAAGGGCGATGCTAGAACAGGCCTGGTCTTCAATGCCAAGAGATTCTGAATCTGAGTATCAATCAACGTTGAGAGGCGAAACCATATCCGTTGCGTTGCGCTTTGCACCCTGTCTAATTCGTCTGCGACATCGGGCACCACACGTTTTGCGGCGTCCGTCGGAGTCGAGGCTCTTAGGTCCGCCACAAGATCAAGCAACGGTTGGTCATTCTCGTGCCCGATAGCACTAACCACCGGTGTCTTTGCATCGGCCACTGCACGGACTAGACGCTCATCACTGAAGGGCAGTAGGTCTTGAAAACTTCCGCCACCGCGAGCGATGATAATTACGTCAACATCTTCCATTGCCTCAAGTTGTTGAAGGGCAAGAATAATCTCGGCCGCAGCCTTATCTCCTTGCACCAAGGTGTTTATCACTTCAAATCGAACGCCCGGCCATCTGAGCTTCGAATTTTGGAGAACGTCCTTCTCGGCGTCGGAGCTTGCTCCAGTAATCAATCCAATTTTGTTTGGCAAGAATGGCAGAGTTAGCTTTCTCGAGGCATCAGCCAAGCCTTCCGAGATGATTTGAGACTTGAGTTTTTCGATTCTTTCAAGCAATTCCCCAAGTCCGACCTTGTGCATCTGGATAATTCGCATCGTTAGCTTGCCATTTTTGGGCCAAAAAACTGGCTGCAGCAGCGCAACCACTCTGTCGCCCTGGGCAAGGCCTGGCGCTATTTCGGAACCAGAATTATTGAAAGCATGTATTTCCACGGCTGTTTCGACGTCAAGATCTCGGATTGATCCAAATGTCCCAGAGCCACGTTCGGTATAGGACTGAAGCTCACCTTCTACCCAGACTTTTCCAAGCCGTTCAATCCAATCCTTGAGTGATTTCGAGAGCGCAGAAACCTGCCATGGGGAATGCTCAGAGCTCACTTTTGATTGACTATCTACGCCCACTGCTTGTTCCATGAAAGAACCTCCTTGCAGGGGTTTGTAGAATTGACAGGTGACCCTAATCAACAATACTGACTCAAACGACATTGACTCCACCAAGAAAGTCCTGCTCGCAGCGCCGAGAGGCTACTGCGCAGGGGTTGACAGAGCCGTGATTGCGGTTGAAAAAGCACTTGACCATTACGGTGCCCCTGTTTACGTCCGGAAGCAAATTGTCCACAATAAGCACGTGGTGCGATCGCTAGAGCGTCGCGGGGCAATCTTCGTTGAGGAAGTTGACGAGGCGCCAGAGGGCTGCATCATGGTCTTCAGTGCTCACGGAGTCTCTCCGGCCGTTGTGGCTGCCGCAGAGGCGCGTAATCAGCAAACAATCGACGCTACCTGCCCTCTAGTTACCAAAGTTCACCGTGAGGTTCAAAGGTTTGAAAAAGAAGGTTATGACATCCTGCTAGTCGGCCACGAAGGTCATGAAGAAGTTGAGGGCACCGCAGGTGAGGCCCCGGATGTTGTGCAACTGATTGATGGCGATAAGGATATCGCGACGGCAAAGGTCAAAGACCCCAAGAAAGTCGTTTGGCTTTCTCAGACAACTCTGTCGGTTGATGAAACCATGGAGACGGTTCTGAAACTCAGGGAGAAGTTCCCAACCTTGCAAAACCCACCCAGCGATGACATCTGTTATGCGACTCAGAACAGACAGGTTGCCATCAAGAAAGTTGGAGCCGATTCCGACCTGGTGATCGTGGTCGGGTCTGCCAACTCTTCAAACACGGTCAGGCTGGTAGAGGTGGCACTGGACGCCGGTGCCAAGTCTGCATACCGAGTTGACGATGTCACTGAGATTCAGGAGAGCTGGTTTGAAGGAGTTGAGACCGTTGGTGTCAGCTCCGGCGCATCAGTGCCGGAGGATTTGGTCTCGGAGGTGCTTGACTACCTAGATTCCAAAGGCTTTGGCAACGTGTCCACCGTGACTACCGCTGAGGAGGACATTCAGTTCTCACTCCCCAAGGAATTGCGCAAAGACCTAAAACAAGCAGGTCATGACACTTCAAATAAGAAGCGCTAACCCATCGACTTCGAACTGACCTCTGAACCATCTCGAGCATAAGTTTTCCAAAGCCCGATTTGTTGTCCCTTATCGAAGCTTCCGCTTCGCATCAAGGAGCCGTCTTTTCTGTAAAACTCCCAGTAGCCGTGCATTTGGCCGCCTAAGTAATCGCCTTTATGGCGCGGCAGACCATTTTCATAAAACGGGCTTAACTCGCCAGTCAAGTTATTACCAGTTGGATTTGCCTGCAGAACCCAGTTGAGTGGCAGCCTGCACAACGCGCTCGGCCATGCCGGCTTCCGCCGCCGCTCCCCAGTTTCTGGGGTCGTAGAGTTTCTTGTTGCCGACTTCACCGTCGATACGAAGAACCCCGTCATAGTTTTTCAACATGTGGTTCACAATCGGACGAGTAAATGCATACTGAGTATCGGTGTCAACATTCATTTTGATAACACCGAAGGAAACAGCGTCTGCGATTTCCTTCTCAGTGGAACCCGAACCTCCATGGAATACCAGGTCAAACGGGTTGTCTTTGCCATACTTAGCGCCGATTTCTCTTTGAATCTCTTCTAACAGTTCTGGTCTGAGGTGGACATTGCCTGGCTTATAAACGCCGTGAACGTTTCCAAAGGTGAGAGCTGAAAGATAGCGACCATTTTCACCTAGGCCTAGAGATTCAACGGTCTTAATTCCATCAGCGACTGTGGTGTAGAGGTGTTCGTCAATTGCGCCCTCGACACCATCTTCTTCACCGCCGACAGCACCAACTTCGATTTCCAAAACCGCACCGATGTTGTGAGTTTTTGCAAGAAGCTCTTTTGCTATTTCTAGGTTCTTGTCCAGGTCGATTGCTGATCCGTCCCACATGTGCGAGTTGAACAGCGCCTCACCGCCAGCTTTGACTGCCTCGGCGGAAAGCTCCAAGAGCGGCCTCACAAAGCCATCAAGCTGATCCTCGGCACAGTGGTCGGTGTGGAGTGCAACTTTGATGTCATAGTTCTTTGCAACCTCGCGTGCCAAAGCCGCGAACCCCAAAGCCCCTGAAACGCGATTCTTGATGGTTGGGCCGGACCAGTAGTCTGCTCCTCCGGTTGAAACCTGAATAATTCCGTCGGAACCGGCCGCCTGTAGACCTGCAAGGGCCGCGTTCAGAGTTTGCGAGCTAGAAACGTTCAAGGCCGGATAGGCAAAGCCACCAGCTTTTGCACGGTCCAGCATTTCTTGATATTCGCTTGAGGATACAACTGCCATTTTTCTTACTCTCCCTAGGGCTTGGCGTCTTCACCGAGGAGGTGATCGCGGTTTGGAATTAGTTCTACGGTTGCTTCAACTAAGTTTTCTATACTTTGGAGGCCACTTGTCGGCTGCTGCACCTTGGCCGCGCCCCATTGAACTGCGGATGCGATTCCTTCAGCAACATCGAACCCGACACCAAAGGCGTCTTTGTCTGAGGGGTGATTAGTAACTGCGGAAAGAAAACCAGCAATGGTCGAATCTCCTGCACCCACGGTGTTGATTACCTTGACCGGAGGGGTATGGGCATGAATGGCGTGAGACTTAGTAACTGCGATTATCCCGTCGACTCCAAGTGAAGCTATTACGCAGTTGACTCCCCAGCCGTTTAACTCGCGTGCAGCATCAATCACATCACCTAAAGTTTTTAGTTCGCGATCTACGCATTCCGCTAGTTCGTGGGCGTTTGGTTTCATAATTGTTGCGGCACCGCTTTTAGCCCAGCGTCTCAGAGCTGGTCCCGAGGTATCGAGCACAACCCGCACGCCTAGCTTTTCAGTGATGTCAAAAAGTGGCTCCAAGTCGATTACCTTGCCAGTTTCAACTATCTCAGGGTGAGCGCCAGCGATAACAAGCCACTTGCCGTCATTTTCCAATATGGTCTTTTCAGTAAGCGCGAGGACTTGGTCCCAGTCCGCCTGCTTCAAAGGCCTTGGGTTCTCATTGATTTTTGTGGTCGGTCCATTTTTCTCAACCACGGTTGTTGATACGCGCAAAGTTCCTTCGACCCACAGTGGAGTTAGAAATTCTGACCCTGTGCGCTCTAGAACGCCTGGGTCGGCATTTCCAATCGGGACGATTCCAGCAGCCTCAATGTCAGCTAGGCGCAGAGCCCTGGAGACATTTATCCCCTTACCAGCGAGTTCTTCGCCCACGCGCTCTGCACGGTTGACACCACCTGGTTCAAGGTGGTCAACGAAGTAGGTTCTATCAAGAGTTGGCGCGGGGGTTAGCGTGACTATCGATGCGTTTTTGCTAGTCATGGTTACTCCTTGAATGTGAGGCTGAGATGTCTGTTACGAACACTCACATCTTTGTAGGCGCGATAGAAACACTATAACGAATAAGTATTTGACGCTCAGTCCTCGGAAAGCTCTTTAGAGGTCATCGTCGTTGGAGCGTCCTCTAGTTGCTTGGGTTCAACAATGCTTTCGGTTCCAAGCTCATTCTCGTCAAGGTCATTTAGCTTCCTCGCTGTAACGAGCATTCGAGATTCCAAGCTAGATACAAAGGAGTTGTAAGACTTGACCGTGGATGTCAGCTTATTACCGAGGTCTGTGGCCAGCGCAGCCAGCTTGCCAACTCTTTCGTATAGTTCTTTGCCGAGCTTGATCATCGACTTGACTTGAGACTCGTCGGCATTTTGGCGCCATATGTAGTTGATGGTCTTGAGAACAGAAAACAGCGAAACCGGAGAAGAGAGTGCAACATTTTTCTTGAACGCGTACTCCATTAGCGAGGGATCCGCGTCTAGCGCTGCTGACAATAATGACTCGCTTGGCACAAAGCAGATCACGAAATCCGGTGATGAGGCCAAACCGCTCCAGTAGGCCTTGCTACCAAGGTCATCAATATGCTTTCGAACTGCAGTGACGTGCTCTTTGATGAGTCGCTCACGCCTGCTGGCTTCCTCGCCGCTGGCAAGCTCTGAAATTGAGCTGGCCTCTTGATAGGAATTGAAGGGAACCTTCGAATCGATTGCAAGCGACTTGCCACCTGGCAGGTTTATGACCATGTCAGCGCGGCCAGTTCCAGTGTCGGTTTTGATGGTGGCTTGCTCTGAGAAATCTGCATGTTTTATAAGGCCAGCAAGTTCAACAAGTTTTCTAAGCTGAGTTTCTCCCCAGACACCACGCAGGCTATTCGAGCTCAACGCTTGGGAAAGTTGCTGGGTTTGTTTTCGCAAATTTTCATCAGTCTCGATTGACGCGCGAAGCTGCTCGGAAATCGAGCTGAATTGCTCGGTGCGTTCTTTTTCCAGACGTTGCACAACGTCATGCATTTGCTGAAGCTGCTCTTTGACCGGGCCCAACTGAATTAGCACTTTGTTCTCTTTGTCCTGCTGTGAAACCTGATTAGCCAGGGCGGCCTCAGCTTTTTCCAGTTGAACACGGAGCTCTTTCTCCGTGGCCTGCAATCCTGCTAATGTCCCTGTCAGGTTTGGGTCAGCCGAAACAGCTCGGCGCTTTTGGATCCTGGCGCCAATTAGAGCACCAATCACCATTCCAATGATGAGGGCGTTGAGGGAAAGCCAAACTACTGCATTGATGCTGAGTGCTGAATCTTCCATTGGGCAAGTATTGCAGTGGGGTTAGACAACAAGCGGTTTCAATCGCTGCTTCGTCTTGTTTAGTAACTCCTCAAGGCTCTCAACCTCGTGACGCTCGGCCATGTGGATGGCTATTCTTGCGCAGGCATCGGCATCAGCAAGAGCGTCGTGGTGGTTAAACTCCTCGTGACCAATGGCATACGCGATGGCATTGAGGCGGTAGCTTTCGAGATTGTAGGTCTTGCGAGCCATCAGCAAAGTGCAGCCGTAGGCCAACGAGGGCAAGTCAAAATTGATAGCCGCAGCGGAGGCTCTTAAAACTCCCATGTCAAAGGAGGCGTTGTGTGCCAGCAGCGGCAGCCCGTCGGTAAAGAGCAATAATTCCGGAAGCACGTCTTCGAAGGTGGGTGCCTCTGCCACGTCCTCGGGCCTAATTCCGTGAATTCTGATGTTTCCCTCATGAAACCAGTTATTTGGCGCAGGGGGGCGAAAAAGCATTGATAGCGTTTCCGCTCTTTGCCCTTCTATAACTCGGACCAGACCGACTGCACACGGAGAAGCAGCAGCGGAATTTGCAGTCTCAAAATCAATACTTACGAATTCCATGGCCACAGACCAATTATGAGGCAATAAACTTTCGCGGTGGCCCTAACTATCGGAATCGTCGGCTTACCCAATGTTGGTAAGTCCACCCTGTTCAACGCACTTACTAAAAACAACGTTTTGGCGGCGAATTATCCCTTCGCCACAATCGAGCCAAACATCGGAGTAGTCAACCTTCCAGATGTCAGACTCTCGCGCTTGGCTGAGATTTTCAGTTCAGAGCGGATTCTGCCAGCTGCAGTGTCGTTTGTAGACATCGCTGGAATTGTTAGAGGGGCATCTGAGGGCGAGGGGTTGGGCAACCAGTTCCTAGCCAACATCAGAGAAGCCGATGCCATTGCTCAAGTGGTCCGCGGCTTTTCAGACGGAGATGTCATCCATGTCGACGGCAAGGTCGATGCCGGTGGTGACATTGAAACCATCAACACTGAGTTGATCCTGGCCGATCTGCAGACGCTGGAAAAGGCAAGGCGGAGAATTGAAAAAGAAGTCAAGGGTAAGAAGGCTGACCCTTCAGTTCTTGTGACGATCGATGAGGCGATGGCTGTTCTTAACGACGGCAAGCCTCTTTCTCTTGCAGAGGTTGACATCGCACCCATTCATGAATTGGGCCTGTTAACCGCGAAGCCAATTCTTTTCGTGTTCAACGTTGACGAGGGTGTACTGACTGATCCTGTAAAACTTGAGGAACTCAAAAAGCTCGTACAGCCAGCAGAGGCAGTGTTCTTGGACGCCAAGGTTGAGTCAGAGTTGATTGACCTGGACCCAGAAGATGCTGGAGAGCTACTGGCATCGCTTGGTCAAAACGAGTCTGGCCTGGACCAACTTGCTCGCATTGGTTTTGAGACTTTGGGTCTTCAGACCTATCTAACTGCCGGCCCGAAAGAATCTAGAGCGTGGACAATACCCAAGGGCGCTAAGGCACCTCAAGCAGCCGGTGTAATCCACACGGACTTTGAAAAAGGCTTCATCAAAGCGGAGGTAGTTTCCTTCACGGACCTCGATAGTGCAGGCTCAATGGCTCAGGCCAAGGCCCTTGGTAAGGCGCGCATCGAAGGTAAGGATTACACCATGCAAGACGGTGATGTTGTGGAGTTCCGCTTTAACGTTTAGAAGTGCTTGTCTTTTTTCCGGCGGTATTTTGTTGCTTACCTCTGATGACACCTATTTCATAGGCAGTCAAAGCAACCAGTGTCGCGCTAACAAGCGGTAGCACAAACCAAAGCATGATTGCGGTGAAGCCTTGGGCTGCGTCGTGCTCGGTAGATGCTAAAACCACATAAAGCGTGTAGGCCAGGTAGAGGGACACAAAAATACCACCCTCCCAGCGTCTAATAACAAAGCCGTTAAATGCCACTGGTAAAAGAGCTATCGCGGTTGCAAGCATCAATGGCATGTCGAGGGCAATTGCTGCCGTCGGAACTGGAATACCACCACTGAATATCACGGCTGGCAAACCAAGCACTAAGCCAATGTTGAACAGGTTGCTTCCGACGATGTTCCCCACTGCCATGTCCCGCTCGCCTCTTCGGAGCGCAACTATTGAAGTGGCTAACTCAGGTAGTGATGTTCCAATCGCCACAACTGTGAGCCCAATGACAAGATCGCTTACGCCGACAGCGGTTGCAATGGCAGTGGCACCGGCGACCAAGAGCTGCGCTCCTAAAACCAAGAGTCCGACCCCAACCGCCAGCAATAATAGTGCAAGCCAAATTGAAACAGGTTCGCTGTTTAGGGGCATCGAGCTGGGCACCTCGTCAGCCTCGGGTGCACGTTTTCTTCCAACTGTGATGCTCATCACAATATGGAAAACTAGCCCGACAAGTAGTAAAGCTCCGTCTAAAGCACCGATGTTGCCATCCAGGCTCAAGGCAAGGAGTAAAACAGTGAGCCCAACCATCACTGGAATGTCAAAACTCACTACCCGCCGCTTGATAAACAGTGGGCTGATTAGAGCAGAGATTCCAAGAATCACCAATACGTTGATGATGTTGCTCCCAACAACGTTTCCAATTGCCAAATCTGATTCGCCTTTGGCAACGGCATCGAGCGTTACTGCCAGTTCTGGAGCCGAGGTTGCTGCCGAAACAACGACAGGGCCAATTATTAGGGGGGATAGGCCTAGTTTTGTTGCCACCGTAGAAGCACCACGAACCAGAGCTTCACCTCCGGCGATCAGTAGCCCTAGACCGGCGATTACCATCAAGAAATCAGTTAGTTCCACGCCATTAGCTTAAGCGTCATTCATGGAAAGGAAGCTGCCATTAAAGCGAGCTAGAATTAACTACGTGCTCTCGCCTGCCATACGCCTTTCTGTAACCGACGACATTGTGTCGTGGTTCGATGTAATCGGCCCCTACCTTTTTTACGGCGCTGTCTTTGGCCTAGTTTTTGCCGGGACTGGGCTGTTTATTGGCGCGTTCATTCCATTCATTACCGGTGACTCTCTAGTTTTTGCAGCGGGTCTTGTTGCGGCAGCCAACGCGGACAGCATTAACATCGCTGTGATGGTTTTGGGCGTTGGTATTGCCGCTTGGCTTGGTGACCAGGTCGGCTACACACTTGGTCGTCACTATGGCCGCCCTTACTTGGACAAACGCAAGGGTAGCTGGCTTCAAAAAGCCATTGCCCGGTCCGAGCAGTTCTATCAGCGATATGGCTGGTGGTCGATTGTGGTGGCGAGGTTCGTTCCCTGGGGCAGGGTCATAATTCCGGCGCTCGCCGGCATTAGCAAGATGAATTACTACAAGTTTTTCAGCGCAAACGCTGTTGGGGCGACGTTATGGGGCTGTGGGCTCACGCTGGCAGGTTATTTCACCTACACAATCCCGGCTGTCAAGTCAGCTGTTTACGTGATAGCAATTGTGGTTATTTTACTGAGCGTGATCGCAGGAATTAGAACATGGAGATCAAACCGGGTCTAATTCTTCACCCACAGGTCACACAGATCTCTTGATTTTTCAGCCGCTAAAAATTCATCTTCCTGAATCGCCCAAGAATGCCAGTAGTCATTGAACTGCCCATCATCACGGGTGTTAAACCTCTCGCGGCGAGTGTCCTGGTCGCTTTCGATCCATATTCTCAAGTCTGCGACTTCGGCAGAGTAGCTAGAGACTGATCCGCAGCCTTCAATCAGCAAAAGGTTGCCTCCATCGAAACTTCTCCAACCGTTTGAAGATTCTTCTGGATTACCGCGCTCACCTTTGCTCCAGTCCCAAACCTGCCAATTGGCATCTTTCCCTAGTGATACCGGGGCCAGAATTGTTTGGTTTAGGTACAGAGAGCCGGCGCGCAAGCCCTCCCAGCCGGGATAAAGCTGGTCCATGTGTACAAGCTTCGGAAGCCTGGTTTCCAGCTGAAAATAGGCCTCAAGTAGATCCGCGGCAAACGTCGATTTGCCGGCGCCAGCCCGGCCGTCTATGAGCACAATAGGGGTAGATTTCTTGTTTAGTAGCTCTTCAATCTTAGAAATTGATCGCTCGAGGGCCGCTGAGTAGGGCAGAGAATTTCCAGACATATCCCTAGAGTTTAGGCGGAATAGCAATAGACTAGCCTCTGGCCGTTCGGCCCAACATTTTCTACCCAAGGTTTTTTATGACAAAGCAAAACAACGCGCTCAGAAACTTAGCAATCGTCGCACACGTAGACCATGGCAAGACCACGCTGGTCGACGCCATGCTCAAGCAAACCGACTCTTTTTCGGCGCATGGAGCGATGGATGAGCGCGTCATGGACTCTGGAGACCTAGAGCGTGAAAAGGGAATCACAATTCTGGCCAAGAACACTGCAATTAGCTATAAAGGCCCTGCGGCTAATGGTGAAACGATTATTTTGAACGTTATTGACACCCCAGGACACGCTGACTTTGGTGGCGAGGTCGAGCGAGGGTTGTCCATGGTTGATGGCGTTGTGCTATTGGTGGATGCATCTGAGGGTCCGTTGCCACAAACCCGGTTTGTGCTGAGGAAGGCAATGGAAGCCAGGCTTCCGGTAATCCTGGTGGTAAATAAGACCGACCGCCCGGATGCGCGAATCGATGAGGTTGTGGGAGAAAGCCATGACCTGCTACTTGGTTTGGCATCTGATCTTCATGACACAATGCCGGACTTGGATGTCGACGCAATTTTGGACCTCCCAGTGATATATGCCTCTGGTCGTGCCGGGATCGCTTCGCTAGAAAAGCCAGAGAATGGAACTCTTCCAAACTCAGAAAACCTAGAACCTCTTTTCAAGGCAATCTTGAGCAATATTCCAGCCCCTGAATACCAAGAGGGAGCGCCTCTCCAGGCTCACGTAACGAACTTGGATGCATCACCATTTCTTGGAAGGCTGGCGCTGCTTCGAATCTATAACGGAGAAATCAGGAAAGGCCAGCAGGTTGCTTGGATTCGTCAAGGCGGCTCCCAGCAAACCGTGAAAATAACCGAACTGCTTGGCACCAAAGCTCTCGAGCGAATAAGCATTGAAAAAGCTTCCGCAGGCGACATCGTTGCTGTTGCGGGAATTGATGAAATTACTATTGGCGACTCGCTATGCGACCTCAATGACCCAAAGCCATTGCCACCGATCACAGTTGACGAGCCAGCGATTTCCATGACGATGGGTATCAACACCTCTCCAATGGCAGGTCGTGTAAAGGGATCAAAGATGACAGCCAGACTGGTGAAAGATCGTCTGGATCGCGAGCTGATAGGTAACGTCTCAATTCGAGTGCTTCCAACCGAGCGTCCAGACGCCTGGGAAGTTCAGGGCCGTGGAGAACTGGCACTTGCAATTCTTGTCGAGCAGATGCGACGTGAGGGCTATGAGCTCACCGTTGGTAAGCCTCAGGTTGTTACCAAGAAGGTTGATGGCAAGGTTCACGAGCCAGTAGAAGAGTTGACTATCGACGTGCCGGAGGAGTTCCTCGGAGCCGTTACTCAGCTGCTTGCTTCTCGCAAGGGACGCATGTTTAACATGACCAATAATGGAACCGGCTGGGTTCGCATGGAATTCAAAGTTCCCTCCAGGGGGCTAATCGGCTTTAGGACCGAGTTCCTAACCACCACCAAGGGATCAGGAATCGCCAACGCGCTCGCTGCCGGCTATGAGCCATGGGCTGGAGATATCATCACCAGGCTTAACGGTTCATTAGTCTCAGACCGTGCCGGAGTGGCAACACCTTTTGCCATGATCGCTCTGCAGGAGCGCGGGGCATTCTTTGTTGAGCCAACCTCAGAGGTTTATGCCGGAATGGTTGTGGGTGAGAACTCCCGCCAGGAGGACATGGACATCAACATCACCAAGGAGAAGCAGCTCACGAACATGAGAGCTGCCTCTGCGGATAACTTTGTGGGCCTAACTCCTCCAAAGAAGCTCTCACTTGAAGAGTCTTTGGAATTTGCCCGGGAAGACGAGTGCGTTGAGGTAACCCCAGAAGCAATTCGAATTCGCAAACTTGAGCTCGACGCAAACATCAGAGCCCGTAATCTCTCAGCTCGTAAGAACGCGAGCAAGAAGTAGAAAAGTTTTTAGCTAAGCACCCCGTCGATTGTGTAAACATCGGCGGGGTCTTTTCTTAGCCTGGGAGCACTCTCTCTGGCAACTAGCTCATCGCTATGACCCGCTAGGCTTCCCTGCTTGCCGATTGCAATGACACAAATAACCTCACGATCCTGCGCTTTGATTGTCCGCAGGATTTCATCGCGGTTGATGCCGCCCATGTAGTGGGCCTTGAGCTTCATTGCCTCGGCCTGAGTTACAAGCTGAGAGGAGGCTAGGCCAGCATCGAAATAGGTTCCAGCCATGTCACGCTGTTTTCCTTCGAAAAGTTGGTCGGCAAGCACGATTGCGTAGGCAGATGAAGCTGGGGCCCATGAGGCATTGAAGCCCCCCAAGCCTGTTCTGGAAATTTCATCAAAAAGCTTGGTGCCTGATCTAAGCAGCACTGCGTGCCATGGCTGCTCGTTACTGGATGAGGCGCTCCATCGAAAAGCTTCAAGAAGACTTGACACATGGTCATCATCTAATTTGAACCCGGGATCGAAAATTCTCGGACTCCATCTCTCACCTATCAGTGGGTGAAGTTTTGCGGGAGTATCAGCTGGTTTTGTTAGAAAATTTTCTGTCATGTGATGCACAACCTGGTAGTTGAGAAAAAAAGTCCGCCGAGCGGTACGCTTACTCAGTGTCTAAAAGAGGTTTGGTTTTGTTCTCGATGGCTGGCCTTTTTTGGGGGCTGCCGTATTTTTTCATAGCTCTAGCGCTTGAGAGCTTCTCCACACCCTCAATTGTGTTCGCAAGAACCTTTTTAGGCGCTTTAGTGCTTATCCCTTATGCCGCGATAACTGGCTCACTCAAGCCGGCTTTGAAGGCGTGGCCATACGTTGTGCTGTTTGCAGCCATTGAAATGGTCGGGCCCTGGTATCTGATTACCGAGGCCGAGAAGCATATTTCTTCTGGACTGGCTGGTCTTTTGATTGCAACGGTTCCGTTTTTTGCGGTAGCGATTTTGGCAATCTTTCTAAAGGACCGAAAGGCCCTTCGGCCAAGATCTTTGACAGGCATGGTCATCGGGTTTACCGGTGTGTTTGTTCTGGTTGGAATTGACTCATTCTTAGGAGCAGTGAACCCGCTGTTCGTGATGATGGTTGTGCTCGCAGCTGTGGGTTATTCGATCGCGCCGATCATTGCCAATCGAAAATTGAATCATGTTCCAAGTGCCGGCGTGATCGGTATCAGCATGGCCTTTGTGAGCCTCGTTTATTCTCCCTTCGCGCTACCGGTGATTGGAGCAGAACTTTCAGACGCAACGGTTCGAAGCATTACAGCGCTGGTGGTGTTGGGTCTGATTTGTTCCGCATTGGCATTCGTGATTTTCTTTATGTTGATTCAAGAGGTTGGGCCGGTGAAAGCGACGCTGATTACCTACGTCAACACCGCAGTTGCTCTGTCCCTTGGCATCGTCTTCCTAAATGAACCAATCACTGTTGGGCTCGCGGTAGGCCTGCCATTGATTGCCCTTGGCCTTTATTTAGCGGGAGGCACCGAGAGAAAGCGCAAGATCCCAGAGGGTGTCGCCTAGTGACATGTCTGCACGTGATGTGACCTGGAAAGAGCTTAAGAAGTTGGGCCTTCAAGGAACACGCCAAGCGGCGATCAGCGACGACTGGTCGTGCATGTATGTCAAAAACACAGGTATATCAGATTATGTAGAAATCGTCCCCGGTTAGATTTAGTAAACGGGCATTAACACCAACAGCAACGGTTCCTGCGGGCATGTCTTTGGTTACAACGGCGTTCGCCCCAACCGCGCAATCATTGCCGACTGTAATGTTCCCAATTAGCTTTGCGCCCGCTCCGATAATTACTCGATCGCCAACGGTCGGGTGACGCTTAACTGCATCCAAAGTTTTGCCACCGAAGGTGACTCCGTGATAAATCAGCACGTCCTCACCAATCACTGCAGTTTCGCCAATTACAACTCCGATGCCATGATCGATTACCAGACGCTTTCCTATTACAGCACCGGGGTGTATCTCTATTCCTGTAAAGAACTTGGCATGGTTAGAAACCATGCGCGAAAGAGTTCTCAGCTTTAGTTTCCAAAGTTTGTGGGCAAAGCGATAGATCCAAATCGCGTGTAATCCACCGGAGGTAAAAAACAGTTCCCATGCACTGAGAGTTGCCGGGTCACGCTCTAGCCCGGCTCGGATGTCTCCCCTGATACTCAACCTTTGCTCTGATACTCGTCTTGAAGATCACGATAAAGGGTTGATGAAACATATCTCTCGCCGAACGAGGGGACGATGACCACAATCAATTTGCCGGCAAATTCTGGACGCTGGGCGACCTCTTTGGCGGCCCACAGCGCCGCCCCTGATGAGATTCCAGCCAGAATACCCTCCTCTGCAGAAGCTCTCCTAGCGAATTCAAAAGCGGTTGCGTTCTCCACGCTAATTACCTCGTCGTAGCTGGTGGTGTCAAGAACTGAGGGAATGAAATTGGGTCCGATTCCAGCCAGTGGGTGACCTGCTGCCTCGCCTCCGGTTAAAAGTGGTGAAGCCGCAGGCTGGACTGCGAAAGTTTTGATTTTAGGGTTCAATTCCTTCAGTCGCTGCGAAGTTCCGGTAATGGTTCCTCCGGTTCCACTTCCTGCAACAACGGCTGCAACCTCACCATCAGTGTCCGCCCAGATTTCTTCGGCTGTTGTTTGGCGGTGAATTGCGGGACCGGCAGCATTATCGAACTGACGCATCATCACTGAACCTTCAATGTTGGCTCCCAGTTCCTCCGCTTTGGCCACTGAACCTTTCATACCTTCAGCAGCCGGAGTCAGGAATAGTTCAGCTCCGTATGCGCGGGTGAGAATCTTCCGCTCAAGGCTCATTGAATCTGGCATCACAATTATTGTTCGGTAACCCCTGGCTGCACCGACCATGGCTAGCGAGATGCCAGTATTACCACTGGTGGCTTCGATGATTGTTCCTCCAGGTTTGAGTTCCCCGGAAGCTTCGGCTGCGTTCACCATTGCAATGCCCAAGCGATCCTTGACCGATGACGATGGGTTGTAGAACTCCAATTTCGCAACCACCTGGGCCTTTGCACCGTCGGTAATACTGTTGAGAGTGACCAGTGGAGTGTTCCCAAAAATCTCGGTGATGTTCTTATAGATGCGCATGCATTCCTAGTGTGATTGATTTCAAGACTCTGGAGAAGTTTAACGTCAGAAGGCCTTGGAATAGTCCCTGTTACCGACTATTTCACAACCAGCCAATACGCTTATCAAGTATGAATCCATTTCGCCTTGGGGCAATGTCTTTCGCCGTTCTGATTGGCCTGTCAGGTTGCAGTATTCAGGAGGTTGCCTCGACTGCGGCTGACGCAGCAGCCTGCAAGGCGTTGAGCTCCACACTCACGGGCCTGTCCGAAGCCTATGAAAGTGGCTTGGTGGATTCTGGAATCATTCAGCAAATCGAATCTCTGATTGGTGACCAGGTTGATTTCTTGCTCTCGACTGAATTAGCAGCCGACATCGGCCAGCTCGCTAAAGAGCTAGCAAGCACAGATCCAGCAGAGACCACAGCTGAATCAATTGAGGAGTTGACCGCCAGCATTGCCCAGAGATGCCAAATCGTTGGCGTCGAATTTAGTGAATAAACCCAGAATTGCCGATTTGGCTCTATAGCCTTTGGTTATGAGCACAAATCTCCCAGCACTGCATCCAGATCGAAATCTTGCCATGGAACTTGTGAGGGCAACTGAGGCTGCCTCAATCCGTGCCTACCCATTCATTGGCAAAGGAGATAAAAACGCGGCTGATGGGGCTGCAGTTGATGCCATGAGGGCATTCCTTGGAACCGTGAACTTCGAGGGTTTAGTTGTGATTGGAGAAGGGGAAAAAGACGATGCACCGATGCTATTCAATGGTGAGATCGTAGGAAATGGAAATGGACCCAGGGTAGACATCGCAGTTGACCCAATCGACGGAACCTCTTTGACCGCCGCCGGAAGGCAAAATGCAATTTCGGTCATTGCTGTTGCCGATCGGGGATCGATGCTTGACGCTTCGACCGTTTATAAAATGGACAAGTTTGTGACAGGACCGGCAGGCGTCGGTGCTTGTGACATTGCAAAACCAATCTCAGAAAACATTAGGGCTTATGCCCGCGCGGCCAGAAAGCCAGTGGATGAAGTTTTAGTCGCGGTATTAGACCGGGACTACAACAGCAAGCTCGTAGAAGACATCAGAAAAGCTGGGGCGGCAACAAGGTTGTTGCGAGACGGTGATGTTGCCGGCGGCATACAGGCGGCAAGAGAAAGCTCAAGAATAGACATGTGTGTCGGCATTGGAGGATCTCCTGAAGCCATCGTCACAGCCTGCGGCATCAAAGCACTGGGGGGTCTGATCCAAGGAATCTTGGCTCCGGGAACGGACCTAGAAAAACAGCATGGAATCGATGCCGGCCTAAAATTTGACCACGTTTACCAAATGAATGAGATGGTCTCAAGCGACAACACTTTTTTTGTTGCAACGGGCGTCACCGATGGGCCACTGTTTGCCGGAGTGAAGAAGCACGGCAAGATCATTACCACGGAGTCCCTTGTAATCAGGGGTAGGTCTGGGACTGTGAGGATGGTTTCGGCTGAACACCAGGCCGATCGCTGGCTCTAGTGAAACAGCTCGTCATCGACGAAGTTTCCTTTTGCAATCTGAATCCCCACTAGAGCACTGACGAGGGCAACGCCGAAGAACATCCATAGAGTGAACTCCCAGCCACCGGTCACCTCTCGCATAATCCCGACCACGAACACAATTATTGTCGTCACCGTATAGCTCATGCCTTGCCCAAATGCACTTACTGCTAGCACCGTGCTGCGTTGTCTTGATCGCAGGTTGTAGAGCGTGAGGGCCAAGGGGAACATCGTGGGTCCAAGACCCAGGGCCGCAACCCAGACAAAGAGCCAGGAGGAGTTTGAAAACAAAATACCTAGCGCTCCGGCCATTCCCATAAAGCTGGAGAACCAAATTATTGGCGCATGTGATTGTGGATATTTCACCGCCAGGCTCGGCACCAGAAGGGCAGCCGGAAGACCGAGAATTGCAAACAGTGACAATAGTGCGCCTGCTTGAGCTACTGACACTGAGTTGTGCTCGAGCAGCAACAGTGGCAGCCAAGCAAAGCTGACATACCCAAAGACTGATGTCATGCACTGGGTGCCGAAGATAGCCCATGCAGTGGGGGAGCGCCAGATGGCCTTTTGTTTTTGGGTCCCCACCTCTGGCAATTCAGGAACGGAGTTTTTCCGAAGCGCAAAAAGCGGGAGCAGAGTTAGGGTTGCAAATAGAGCCCATTGGCCAAGTGAGAATCTCCAACCACCAAAATCTGCCAGTGGCACTGCCAAAAACGATCCCGCCGAAGCACTCACCGCAGTCAGAGAGATATAAACAGTAGAAACCAGACCAACCCGGTGAGCGAAGTATTTTCTCACCAGCACCGGCATCAGAATGTTTCCGACGCCCATTCCCAAAAGACACATCAAGCTTCCCGCGAATAGAGCAGTTGAATCCCAGGCGAAGCCTCTCAGCACGTGACCACCAACGATCAGCATCGAGGTCGCAATAAGTGTTTTTTCAACCCCAATTCTTCTTGCCGGGGGATTGGCCAGCGAGGTTGCAATTGCGAATGCTAGCGGCGCTGCGATGCCGAGTAAGCCGATAGTCACGATCGGCAAGGAGATCTCTTCTTGAATGTATGTGACCAGTGGGGAAAATGAACCCACTGCTGTTCTCATGTTCAGAGCCAGTAGGGCGATCGTGATTATTGCCAACCACTTGGTGTGCTTCTCGGTCATGGCTTCAAGTCTCTATTTCAGAGCGTTTAGAACTTGGCTGTGGATGAGTCCGTTTGTCGCAACCAGCGATGAGGTTTCCTCAGTTAGCGGGCCCAGTAAATCGGTGATCTCGCCACCGGCCTCCCTAATAATTGGCACTAGCGCTGCGATGTCGTAGACCTTTAGATCATGCTCTGAGGCAATTTCAATGGCGCCCTCAGCCAAAAACATGTAGCTCAGAAAATCCCCGTAGGCACGGCTCCTGTGAACGCGCTCCGAAAGAGCCAAAAGCTGATCCAGCATTCCAGCATCACGCCACTGCTCTAAAGAGTTAAAGCTGAGCGTCGCGTCTTCAAGTTTGGAAATTCCAGAAACCTTGAGCTGGCGAACCGAACCATCGATGTCACGTGTGAAAGCACCCTTGCCACCGGAGGCCCACCACCTTCTTCCGAGCGCCGGTGCAGAAACAACAGAAGTTAGTATCTCCCCGTCTATTCGAAGTCCGATCAGGGTGGCCCAGATTGGAACCCCTCGGAGATAGTTGGCAGTTCCGTCGATGGGGTCGATTATCCATGTTCGCTCAGATTCCCCGGTGTTTTCATACTCTTCGCCGATAACCGTGTCATTCGGGCGATAGAGCTTGATTAGCTCCCGCAACTTGGATTCGACTGCGCGGTCAGCATCTGTAACCGGTGTTTTATCCGGCTTGGTCTCCACTTTTAGATCAAGAGCACGATATCTGGACAGTGAAATTTCATCGGCTGCGTTAGCCAGCACCTGCAAGAGCTCTAAATCATTCATCCTGATTCCTAATCTACCGAGGTGAGCGAGTCTAGAAGTCTCCGAAATGAATCCAACCTCAGGGCTGAAATCTCACCGGATTCCGCCTTTTGATCTAGGGAACAATCTGGGGAAACTGCAAGGTGAGAGCAGCCCCTCGGGCAGTCAGCGCTTGCATCGCTTAAGTCGAAGAAGCCCTTTAGAAGCTCAACTGAATCAATATTTGATAATCCAAAGCTTCTAACGCCGGGGGTGTCAATAAGCCATCCCCCCTGGGCTCGAATGGCATGAGCGGAACTTGATGTGTGCTTACCTTTGCCCGTGACCCTGTTCACAACGCCAACTGCACGCTTGTAATCAGGAGCAAGTTCATTAATCACGGTTGTTTTCCCGACGCCGGAATGCCCAACAAAAACAGTGGTTTTGTCTCTGAGCAATGATTTTAGGTGTTCCAAGTTCGGCTTATTCTCTGCCGTCTGAATGATTTCCAGGTCGAAGCCCAAGAAACTATTTATGAAATCTTTGGGGTCCACGAGGTCGCACTTGGTCATCAGTAAAATCGGCTTTAGCCCGGCATGAAAAGCCGCAACTAGGTAGCGATCTACCAGCCTCGAGCGAGGCTCAGGATTAGCTGCAGCCATTACGATTACCAACTGGTCGGCATTTGCGACAATCTTTTGTTCCAGCGCTTCACCGTCTTCGGCGGACCTGGAGAGCACATTTTTTCTGGGTTCTATGCCAACAATTCTCGCCAGTGCTCCGGTATCACCGGATACGTCGCCATCGAGGCGAACCCGGTCGCAAATGACACAACCTTCGCGTCGTAGCTCTTTCGCCAGAGTGGCAGTGATTTCCTTGCCGGTGTCAGTTAAAATTCGATACCTAGCGAGGTGGACCTCTAGAACCATCCCAAGCGGGGCATCACTGAAGTCAGGTCTTCTCTTGGTCCTGGGTTTATTGCCCTTTGGGTTTGGCCTAATTCGAACGTCGTCCTCGTCCAAATCCATTGGATCCAAACGGTTGCTGTCCCAGTCCATTACCTACCGAGCATTTCGAGCCACATGTCGGCAAAGTCAGGCATTGTTTTTGATGTCGTTTCAATGTTTTCCACCTGGACACCTGGAATCCGCAGTCCAATTATCGCTCCGCTGGTAGCCATTCGATGGTCGTGGTAAGTGTGCCATGTGCCGGCAAAAAGTGGTGAAGGCGTTATCTCAAGACCGTCCTCTAGCTCTTTGGCACTACCGCCGAGGTTGTTTATCTCTGTTACAAGTGCTTTTAGGCGATCAGTTTCGTGGCCTCTCAGGTGCCCTATGCCGATTAGCTTGCTTCGGCTAGTTGCCAGAGCCGCAAGGGCCGCGATTGTTGGGGTTAGCTCTCCGGCAGCGCCGAGGTCTATCTCGATTCCTTGAATCACACCGGTGCCAGAAATGCTAAGCACGTCGTCTTGCAGTTGAATCTCAGCACCCATTTGCTCCAGGATTCCCCGGTAGTTATCTCCGACCTGAGTGGTCTTGCTAGGCCAGTTTGGAATCTGGACCGAGCCGCCTGACACCATTGCCGCCGCCATAAAAGGACCCGCATTAGACAGATCAGGCTCTATCGTCACCTGTCCACCTTCAATTTCTCCCGGCGGGACTTCCCAGCTGGTATCTGAGAGCATTCTGGCTTCAATTCCTCGCTGTCTCAGAGTTTCCAATGTCATCTCGATGTGTGGCAAAGACGGAAGCGACGCCCCGCTGTGATTGAGCCGCAGGCCCTGGTCAAACCTTGGAGCGCTTAGTAGTAAGCCAGAGACAAACTGCGAGGATGCTGAAGCATCGATTGTTAGCGAGCCGCCGATTACTGAGCCGCCGCCCATCACAGTGAAGGGCAGGTTATCGTTGTCGGCCTTGACTTTCGCCCCGAGTGCACGCAGTGACTCAATGGTGGCACCCATAGGCCGGTTTTTGGCCCCTTCGTCACCGTCAAAAAACACCTCTCCATTGGCAAGTATTGCCATCGGTGGGACAAAGCGCATGACAGTGCCAGCCAGCCCACAGTCGATTTGTGCAGGTCCTGATAGCGCGTGAGGCGTTACTAAAAGATTCTCGCCTGACCACGCGAACTCAGTACCCAACGACTTAAGGGCCGTAATCATCAGCTGCGAGTCACGCGAATCTAGTGGTTTGATCAAAGTTGTTGGAGATATCGCAAGAGCGGAGAGCACCAGCTCCCGGTTGGTCAGAGACTTGCTGCCAGGAAGGTTGATAGATGCGCTGAACCCATCGGATTGCGGGGCGCTCCAAATCTGGTTATCGGTCATCTAGTCAAAGATACAAGCAATGCGTAGATAAGAGCCTAGAACCGCAGAAGATCAGCGGCACCAAGGTTAGACTTGAAGCAAATGACTGAAGAAAAATCAGAAAAAATCAAGAGCTTTGAATTGCAGGCCTTGCCGTTAATGCCGCAGCTATATGGCGCCGCCCTTAGATGGACGAGGAACCCCAGCGATGCCGAGGACCTAGTTCAGGAGACCTTTGCCAAGGCATTCGTCGCTTGGGAAAAGTTCGAACAGGGCACCAATTTAAAAGCTTGGTTGTTCCGGATTATGACAAACACGCACATCAATCTTTACAACAAAAAGGCCAAGGACAAGGCAAAAACGGCCCTTGATGACTTGGAAGACTGGCAGATTGGCCAGGGCGAGTCGATTACGGCACGTTCTTCCAGGAGCGCCGAAATAGAAGCCATGGAAAACATGCCCTCGACTGCGATCAAGAATGCACTTGACCAAATTCCTGAAGAGTTTCGAATGGTGGTTTACTACGCCGTAGTTGAAGGGCTTCCCTATCAAGAGATAGCCGAGGTTATGGATACTCCAGTTGGCACAGTAATGTCACGATTGCATCGCGGGAAGAAATTATTGAGAACTTTGTTGCAAGACTATGCAAAGCAAGAGGGCTATAACACTGGCTTGGAGGAAAAGGCATGAAAAAGGTAAATTGCGAAGAAGTGAAGCTGGGCGTGCACGAGTTTTTGCATTCCGAACTTCACGAGCAAGAGCTGGAGGCAATAACCGCTCACCTTGCCAATTGTGATTCTTGCGAGGGACACTACGACATCGAAGTTATTTTGAATCAGGTTATCCAGCGTTCTTGCGATGAGGCCCCTGCTGCGGAGCTAGCAGATCGAGTGATGGACCGCATTCGCTCAATCCAGCAGCACGACTAAGCTTCTTCGCTTATTCCCAGCCACTCAAACCAACCCCGGTTCAAAACCAACCACGCTATTAATCCGTAACCGACCTGACCGGGCAGCCGCCTGGGATGATTTGTTACCTCTTCAAGCCATCCCTCATGGCTAACAAGCGGCCCAAAGCAATCAACGTAGGTCAGCTGTCTTCTTTTTACAACATCTGCAAAACCATTTGAGAGGTTCTCAATCTCGGAGTCGAACTCCGGCACTCCTGTTGGAGTCGGGCCAATCACAAAAACACTTATTCCTTCACGAATCGCATCATCCATTAGAGAAGCCAAGTTGAGCCTAGATCTGGACATGGAAATGCCGGCGTGAATGTCTTGAGAGCTAAGGGCTAGCACCAGGTAGTTTTCAGTGCTCGTGGAGAACCTAATCGCCGCCTCGCTGTTCCAGCGAATCAGCATCTCGGACGTGGTTTCCTCAATCATTGGAAGCGGAAACAGCGCGATGTCAACGGTTTCGGGAAGCCTTGCTTGAACTCTCCCCAGCCAGCCGATTCCCTTTGGGTCACCAGCTCCAGATAGGAGCTCGTCGCCTAGGATTACGGCCCGAAGCTGTCTCATTAGTCAGTGAATGCTCTGGTAACTAAATCTGACTGCTCCACTGCGTGGACTTTAGAGGACCCTGTGGCCGGCGATGCTGATGCTGGCCTAGAGATTACCTTAAAGTTCACTCCGTACTTGGGCATGAACAGACCGATGTAAGTCCAAGGGCCTTGGTTAGCAGGCTCATCCTGAACCCACCTAAGGTCCGCATCTGGGAATTGAGCAACAGCAGCTCTCATTTCTTCAACCGGGGTTGGGTAGAGCTGCTCGAGTCGAACTATTGCCGTATCGCCGGTGCCGCGCTTTTCGCTCTCTGCCAATAGATCCCAGTAAACCTTGCCTGAGCAAAAAAGAATTCGTTTTACATTTGCAGGATCTAAATTTTGCTGGTCATTGATAAGGGGCCTGAAGTTACCAGTTGTAAAGTCTTCAACCGAACTTGCCGCGGCCTTCAGGCGCAACATTGACTTAGGTGCGAAGACCACAAGTGGTCTACTTGGAGTTGTGTAAGCCTGGCGCCTAAGCAGGTGGAAGTGACTTGCCGGAGTGGAAGGTTGGGCAATTGTCATGTTGTTCTGAGCGCAAAGCTGGAGGAACCTTTCAATGCGAGCTGAAGAGTGATCCGGACCTTGTCCTTCGTAACCGTGCGGCAAAAGCATTACCAGCGAAGATTGCTGGCCCCACTTCTGCTCGGCACTAGAAATAAATTCGTCCAAGACCGTCTGGCCACCGTTGACGAAGTCGCCAAACTGTGCTTCCCAGATTGTAAGTGCCTCCGGCTGCTCAACTGAGTAGCCATACTCAAATCCAAGCGCGGCATATTCACTGAGCAATGCGTTGAAGACCTGGAACTTGCCCTGCTGTTCGGTTACATATCTCAGCGGAGTCCACTCCTGACCGGTGTTACGGTCATAGAACACACTGTGACGCTGAACAAAGGTTCCACGCTGGCTGTCCTGACCGGCAAGGCGAATGTTGACCCCTTCAACCAAGAGCGAACCAAATGCAATCAGTTCTCCGAATCCCCAGTCAATATTTCCGCTGCGGCTCATTTCAACGCGCTTTTCAAGCAGCTGCGCAAGCTTGGGGTGGATGTTAAAACCATCGGGTTGGTTCGCGTGAGCGTTTCCGATTGCCTCGACAAGTTCTTGGGTGATGGCGGTTTGACGAAGCAGCTCTTGTTTTTCGCTAGCTGTGGTTCCAATACCCTCCGGCCTAGCTTGCAGTCCAACAGAGTCATTCATGGCGTCGTGAACGTCAATGAAGGCCTGCTCCAGATTCTGCTGGAAGGTTGCGTTTATGGCATCGAACTCTTCTTGAGTGATGTCTTCTCGGCCAATCAAGTTGTCCATGTAAAGCGTCCTGACCGAACGCTTTGCCTCAATCAAGTTGTACATCATCGGCTGAGTCATCGAAGGGTCATCACCTTCGTTGTGGCCGCGGCGTCGGTAGCAAACGATATCAATCACGACATCCTTGTTGAATTCCTGGCGGTACTCAAAAGCTAGCTGCGCTACTCTTACCACGGCCTCCGGGTCATCGCCGTTGACGTGGAAGATCGGCGCCTGTATGGATTTAGCAACATCAGTGGCGTAGAGGCTTGATCTTGAATCCTTTGGCAGCGTAGTAAAGCCGACCTGGTTGTTTGCAATTACGTGAATTGTGCCGCCAACTTTAAAGCCTTCAAGCCCGCTCATTTGAAGGGTTTCGAAAACCACTCCTTGACCAGCAAACGCTGCATCTCCGTGAATCAGGATTGGCAGCACCGGGTAGGTGTCTGGGTTTCCAAGACGATCCTGCTTGGCTCTAACGATTCCTTCGAGCACTGGGTTCACAGCTTCCAAATGGGAAGGGTTAGCTGCCAGAGTGACCTTGATTTGAGTTCCATGGCCCGAGGTGAAAAGGCCTTCGGTACCGAGGTGATACTTGACGTCGCCAGAACCCTGCAGGGTCGCGGTTTCAGTTGATCCTTCAAATTCTCTAAAGACCTGGGCATAGGTCTTGCCGGCAATGTTGGTTAGGACATTTAGGCGGCCTCGGTGTGCCATTCCAATTGCAACTTCATTCATTTGGGCATCAGCTGCGGCTTGAAGAATTTGGTCCAAGGCGGGAATCAAGGATTCGCTGCCTTCAAGCGAGAAGCGCTTTTGACCCACGAATTTCGTCTGAAGGAATGTTTCGAAAGCTTCGGCTTCATTTAGTTTCGCAAGAATTCTAAACTGCTCTTCTTTGGTGGGCTTTTGATAAGGTCTTTCAAGTTTTTCCTGGAACCAAACTCTTTCGGCTGGGGTCTGGATGTGCATATATTCAACGCCGATGGTTCGGCAGTATGAATCCCTCAGAATCCCAAGGATGTTTCTGAATTTGGTTTTCACTCGGCCACCAAAACCGCCGGTTTTGAAGGTCCTATCCAAATCCCAGAGACTAAGGCCATAGGAGCGGATATCGAGATCGGGATGCCAACGCTGAACATATTCGAGTGGATCTATATCAGCAATGAGGTGGCCGCGGACCCGGAAGGCATTGATGTATTCCTGAATTCTGGTGTTTTTACCGGATTGGTCAGCCAGGTCCCAGTGAAAATCGCTCGCCCAGACAACCGGAGAGTAGGGGATGCGCATGTCGGCAAAGATTTTTTCGAAGAAGTCGCGCTCACCCAGCAGCAGTTCGTTAACGATTTTCAAGAACTCACCACTGCCAGCGCCCTGAATTACTCTGTGGTCGTAGGTAGAGGTAACGGTAATAATTTTGCCAATGCCTTGAATGGCAAGCTGCTCCTCAGACATACCTTGGAATTGGGCTGGGTAATCCAGTGCTCCCACTCCAACAATGCAACCCTGACCTCTGGTGAGCCTTGGAACGGAGTGAACCGTGCCAATGCCACCGGGGTTAGTTAGCGAGATGGTGGTGTCTTTAAAGTCTTCCGCGGTGAGCTTATTGTCCCTGGCCCTCTTCACAAGGTCTTCGTATGCAGAGACAAACTCAGCAAAGTTCATGTTTTGTGAACGCTTAATGTTGGGAACCAGCAGCGCTCTGGTGCCATCAGGTTTCGGAATATCTATTGCCAGGCCAAAGTTCACGTTCGCAGGTGCGACAACGGCAGGCTTACCATCTACCTCGTCATAAAAAACATTCTGGGATGGGAACTCCTTGAGCGCCTGCACGATGGCATAGCCAATTAGGTGTGTAAACGAAATTTTTCCACCGCGGGTTCTCTTCAAATGAGAGTTGATCACAATTCGGTTGTCAATCAAGAGCTTGGCGGCGACCTGGCGGACACTTGTGGCCGTTGGAACAGAAATCGATGCATCCATGTTTGCTGCAAGGGTTTTACCCATGCCCTTCAGAATCCTTACTTCTGGCTGATCACTGGAGTCATCGATTGTGATTGCAGAGGATTCCGTCGAGGGAAGATCGGCTGGGACGGGAGCTGTCTTTGGAGCTTCATCGGTGGTTTTGGCTACGGGGATCGTTATGGCCTCGGTTGCAGGGGCAGGAGCGTCAGGGTCGAATTTTGTAACCACAGTTGAATCTGTGTCGATGGCAGCTATTGAGCCGGTTGCAGGTTGGCTGGCGTCGGGGTGGTTTTGGTTTTTCTGGTGATAACTCTCGAGCACGGGCTGCCAAGATTGGTCAACTGAATCCGGATTTTCCAGCCACTGGGCGTACATTTCTGCCACCAGCCACTGGTTTGCGCCAAAGTCTTGATCGGAGTTATTGAAATCGGTGCCTGACAAGGCTGCCCCTTAGAACGAAAAACCTACTTAAACCTCTATAAGTCTAGCCACTTGAATCGGTATAGTTATAAACGAAATGGAGCCTGATAAACGTAAGAGCCAGAAGGTAGCGTATTGAACGACTATCTGTTGCTTGGCTTTGCCATTTTCCTAACTGTTGGCACCGGGTTTTTTGTCGCGAGTGAATTCGCGCTTATCAACTCTGACAAGGCTCAGTTGATTGCCGACAAAGAGGCGGGGGAAAAAGGCTTAGAGCTACCGATTCGGGCAATTACAAAGACTTCGACACACCTTTCTTCGGCACAGCTGGGCATTACTATCACCACCCTCTTGACCGGTTTCGTTGCCGAGCCTGCACTCACCCGGCTTCTCGCGCCTTGGCTTTCACAGTTCGGTTTTGGTGAAGATTCATTCAGAACAATCTCGGTTGTTTTTGCAATGGCAATTGCAACTGTTTTTTCTTTTTTGATAGGGGAGCTAGTTCCTAAAAATGCTGCTCTTGCAGCACCCAAGAAAGTTTTGAAAATGGTTGTCGGCTTTCAGCTTGCCTTCACTTGGGTTTTTCACTACCTGGTTCAGTTCATGAATAACAACGGAAACTGGTTGGTTAGAAAATTCGGTGTTGAGCCCAAAGAAGAACTCTCCAGCGCCAGAACTGCAGATGAACTTGCCTCGCTAGTTCGAAGAAGTGCAACCCTGGGCTCATTAGAGCAGGACACTGCCAAGCTTTTGGAGAAAACTCTTGCCATGAGCACGCTTGTTGCTAGCGACATCATGACCCCCAGACCAAAGATGTTTTCGCTCGAAAGAGATGCAACCGCGCTGGAATTGGTTGAAATGGCAATCGAGACAGGTCACTCCAGGTTCCCTGTTACCGGAGAAGACACTGACGATGTCGTTGGAGTAGTCCACCTGAAGCGCGCAATTGGCGTGCCGATGGAACGAAGAGCTCAGGTGCCAATTAGCGCTCTCATGGTTGAACCGGTCAGGGTTCCTGAGACCATGTCGCTGGATCGCCTAACGATTCAACTGCGTGGCAAAGGCCTTCAATTCGGGATTGTGATTGACGAATACGGCGGCACAGCTGGCATTGTGACACTCGAAGATGCAGTGGAGGAGCTTGTCGGGGAGCTCTCGGATGAGCACGACAGGCAGCGGTCCGACCTCTTGCAATATGCGGATGGGTCATTGGCATTTAGCGGACTTACCAGGCCTGCAGAGCTTGCCGAATTCGGACTCAGAATTGCAGAAGATGAGGATTATGACACCGTCTCTGGGTTTTTGATGAGTGAGCTTGGTCGAATTCCGACCTCTGGTGACGCTGTTTCGATCACCGAGGGAGTGCTCCTAGTGCTCAAGATGGATGGCAGGCGCGTGGATCGCATCAAATTTGAACCGGGAGAGCAGCTAAATGTCTAGCGACCTGATGGGGCTGTTTTGGTTCGCGGTATTGCTGGCCGCAAACGCGTTCTTCGTGGGCGCTGAATTTGCGGTGATCTCTGCAAAACGAGCTCAGATAGAACCAAAGGCTGAGGCCGGAAACCCGGCAGCGAAAATCACGCTGCGTGCAATGGAAAAGGTTTCGCTGATGCTGGCAACTGCTCAGTTGGGAATCACGGTTTCTTCACTTTTGATTTTGGTTGTAGCTGAGCCCGCGATTCATCACCTCGTTGAAATTCCGTTGAAGGCTGTTGGAGTTGGTGAAGCTGCCTCTGCAGTGACAGGTTTTATAATTGCCCTGGTTTTGGTTACCTATCTGCACGTTGTAATCGGAGAAATGCTCCCAAAGAACATTGCTATTTCGATTCCGTCGAGTACTGCCCTGATTCTCACACCCGCGCTCTATTTCATTGCACAATTAGTGAAACCACTGGTTTGGTTGCTAAATCAAGTCTCAAACCTGATCCTGCGAATTTTTGGTTTTAGTCCGAGGGATGAGGCAAACACTGCCTTCACGCTCGAGCAGGTTGAGGGAATCGTGTCAGCCAGCCAAAAAGAAGGCACGCTTGCCGATGGCTCGGGGGCAATCGGGAAAACATTCGAGTTCACCGAAAAGAAGGTAGCCGATGTTGCTGTGTCTGTTGAATCCCTGGTGGCGATGACACTTGGCTCAACGCCGGCGGATTTGCAGCAGGCAGTGGCAGAGCACGGTTTTAGTCGCTATCCGGTCATAGGGCCACAGGCTGATATCCTCGGCTACTGGCACATCAAAGACGGGCTTAGTAACGATGAAGCGGTCATCAATCAACCGCTGCCCTCGAAGCGGCTTCGGGCAATGATTTCAATACCTGAAACAACTGACCTGGAAGACGCTCTTGCTCAAATGCGAAAAAGCGGTGCACACATGGTCCGAAGCTTTACCTCTTCGGGCAAGGTTGTCGGGTGCCTTTTCTTGGAAGACATCATCGAAGAACTTGTTGGTGAAATCGAGGACGCCACTAGGCGCTAGGCCAACGGCCCCGCTGGTATTGCATTGGCCATTCAATCTCAGCACCCAGCTCATCAGCGGCACGGAGCGCGAAATAGGGATCCCTTAGAAATTGCCTTCCAGCCAAGATCACATCTACTTGACCGGATAGAAGAATTTCCTCGGCCTGGTGGGCATCGGTTATCTGCCCAACTGCCGCAACTTCTGCTGAGGTTGCCTCAGCGGTGCTCTTAGCAAATTCGACCTGGTAGCCGGGGCCGGTTGGTATCTTCACGCCGGTCACAAGGCCACCGGAAGAAAGATCAAACAGGTCGGCTCCTAGATCCTTGCACCAAGAAGCGACTTGGGTGGTTTGTTCTAGGTCCCAGCCATTTGGAACATAATCGGTGGCGCTGAAGCGCACCATTACCGGCATTGTCTGGCCAACGGCCAATCGAACCGCAGATACAATCTCGAGAAGAAGCCTCGCCCTGTTTTCTAAAGACCCACCGTATTGATCTGTTCGATTATTGGTAATTGGAGATAAAAACTGGTGGATCAGATAGCCGTGGGCGGCATGGATTTCCACCGAATCAAAACCGGCCTTTTTTGCCCGGGTGGCTGCGTCAGCAAAATCCCTCACCAGGCCTGAAAGCTCGGAAGTTTCTAGTTGTCTTGGGGGAGCGAGTCCTTCAAAGGCATCGGAAGTAGCCGAGTAGGTTTCCCAGCCACCGTCTTCGATCGCAATGGTTCCAGTTCCAGACTGAGCCCTGTGAGTGGACCCCTTGCGTCCAGCGTGAGCCAGTTGAATGCCGCTGGTTGAGCCGGCTTCTGAGATGAAGTCGGTAATCACTTTCCAGGGTCCTATTTGCTCGTCGCTCCAGAGGCCTGGGCACCATGGGGAGATCCTTCCCTCCGGATTTACCGCACTGGCTTCGGCAATAACCATTCCGGCACCGCCTAATGCCCGGGAGCCGAGGTGAACAAGGTGCCATTGGCCTACGACGCCATCGCGCGACTCGCAGGAATACATACACATCGGCGAAACCCATAGCCTGTTCTTGATTGTCAGCTCACGGATAGTGATTGGTGAGAATAACTTTGTCATTTAGGTAGTTTTTCCAATCTCGGGTTTGCGATGAGGATAAATATCGCAAGGATTGTTCCCCAGCCAATTGCAACATTCAGCGGAAATATCGCGGTTAGCAGGCCGATGGCAGAGGGCCCCGCGAGGGCACCAATGTAGGTTATGCCAACAACTCTTGCCATGTTTCTGCCGGAGTGGGAAGCTTCGCCAATCTCACCGCCAGCTGCAAATATCTGTGGCACTACCCCAGATATTCCAAGACCAAGCAAGAACCAAAGCGCGATAGATGTTTCAAAGTTTGGAGCAAAAGCTTGAGCTGCGATGGCAATACCTCCAAGCAGTGATCCCCAGCTGATTATGAATCCCCTGCCTTTTACTTCCACGATTCGGTCAATGAAGATGCGCCCTAGAATCATGCCGATGTTGAACGCGGCCAAGCCCCAGGCCGCGAGCGCTACGGTCACACCTTGAATGTCCGCTAGGTAAAGTGCAGACCAGTCATGAGCGACTCCTTCAATAATCGCACCTGATGCCGCCATTAGGCCGGCGAGGATAACAAAAGGGAAAACTCTCTTATTCGCTATCGCTGACTGCTTGTTCTCGGTTTTGTTCTCTCTGGTTGCCACAACTTCGTTTGGAAGAAGCCAGAATGCCGCCAAAGCTCCGGTCAAGCTGAGGACAATGCCGGTAATGCTAAGAGTTTGGGACTGCACAAATCCCGATGAGATTGTCGCGAATCCAAAGGTTGCGCCAAACAATCCGCCGACCGACCAAAACAGGTGGAAGAAAGTGAATATTGCTTTCTTATTGACCTTTTCAACCTGTAAGGCTGCCGCGTTCATCGCGACATCTACTCCGGCTACACCAAAACCCAGCAGGAAAATAGCAAAACCGAGTGACCACACATTGGTCGCGAAGGCTGGTCCAAGAAGCGAGAGCCCGACTATTATTCCGCCAAGACCGGTTGCAGTCTTGGCTCCAATGTGATCGATAATCCAGCCGTAAACCTGCATCGCGGCAAACCCACCAAGTCCAGAAAACATTAGCAACGCCCCAAGGGTGGCATAGGTAATGCCAACGGCGTCTTCGATAAGGGGAATGTGCACTGCCCAAAGTGCAAGTGAAGAACCGCCAGAAAAGAAAAAGAAACAGACAGCGATCTTAGATTTTAGTAAATTCACGATTTAAACTCTAGGCCAAGAAGTCGGACAGGAGCTTCCCTACCTCTTCGATTTCAATCAGAAATCCGTCGTGACCAAATTCAGATGTGATCACTTGCAACCCACCGCCATGGACCGTGCCTGAAACGTTGTCGGCGATCAGCTGTTGGCCTGCAACCGGGAAGAGCCGGTCACTGTCAACCCCAATTACAAGAGTCGGTGCAGTGATCAGAGCGAGCGCCTTCTCCACAGACTCGCGATCCCTTCCAACGTCATGTGAGTTCATGGAATTCACCAGGGTGATATAGCTGTTGGCATCGAAACGCCTAACGAATTTGTTGCCATGAAAATCGAGGTAACTTTCAACGGCAAATTTCCCAGATTTGGACAGTGGGCTTACCTGGGACTGCCAGGCCCTGCCGAACCTTTCGTTGAGCTCTTTGGGAGATCGATAGTTCAGCAGTGCCATTCTCCTGGCGAGCGCCAAACCTCGATGTGGCCCAAAACCAGGCTTAGCTTCGTAGTACTCACCGTTCAGAAAATTAGAATCTGACCGGATTGCCTCCAGCTGAACTGTGTTCAGAGCGATCTGATCCGCGGTGGCGTAAGGTGGCGCTGCAAGAATTGCCAGTTTCCCAACTTTTTCAGGGCTACTAATTGCCATTTCGAGTGCGTGCATGCCGGCCATGGAGCCACCGATTACGCTGTGCCAACTGCCAATCTGCAGTTCTTCACTTAGTTTGTCGAAGGCAGCCGCCTGGTCTCTTATTGTCAGCGGCGGAAATTTAGAACCATACTCTTGGCCCTGGGGGTTCAGAGATGCTGGCCCAGTTGAACCTTGACAGCCACCAAGAACATTAGGGGTGATTACGAAGTACTTATCGGTATCCAGTGCTAAGCCCGATCCGATCAGCCCATTCCACCAGCCAGCGGTTTGATGGCCTGACCCCGAGGGGCCGGATGTGTGACTGTCTCCTGTTAGGGCATGAAGAATTAGGACCGCATTGCTGCGTTGACTATTCAGAGACCCCCAGCTTTCAAAAGCCAGAACTGCCTGGGTTAGTAATTCGCCCGATTCCAGCTCGAGCGAGAACGGTGCGGTGAACTTTCTACTACCTGGATCGTCACCGGTTCTCCAGGCTCCGGTTGCAGGAGGTCTTCCCACTAACTGACGACGCTGCTCCTCGGAAATGAATTCCGAGGGAGCAGAGTCTTCAGATATTTGAAAGTCCATTTATTTTGCCGCTGCAAAACCTTTCTGCAGGTCGGCAATGATGTCTTCGTAGCTTTCTAGACCAACTGACAGCCTGATGAGCCCTGGAGTTACTCCAGCGGCAGCTAGGTCAGCTTCATCCAGCTGTGAGTGGGTGGTCGATGCCGGGTGAATAATAAGCGATCTGACATCTCCAATGTTGGCAACGTGGCTAAACAGTTCAACGCCATCCACCAACTTCACGCCTGAATCCAGTCCACCAACGATTTCAAAAGAAACAATAGCTCCAGCGCCTTTTGGACAGTAGTGCTTATGTGCTTGGTTGTGCGGGCTGGAATCTAGTCCCGCGTAGTTCACACTTTTAACCTGCGGGTGTGCTTCTAACCACTTAGCAACCTTCGAAGCATTCTCAACGTGACGCTCCATGCGCAGGCTCAGTGTTTCGATCCCTTGAATCAAAGAGAATGCGCTGTCCGGTGAAATTGCAGCTCCAATGTCACGCAGCAATTGGACTCTAGCTTTGATTATGAAGGCAATGCCATCGCCCAATGCCTCGGTGTAGACAACGCCGTGGTAGCTCGGATCTGGCTTGGTTAGACCGGGGAACTTATCTGACTTAGACCATTCAAACTTTCCGCCGTCCACAATCGCTCCAGCAACAACTGTTCCGTGGCCACCTAGGAACTTGGTCGCAGAGTGAATGATGATGTCCGCGCCGTGCTCAAATGGTTTGATCAGATACGGGGTTGCAACCGTATTGTCCACAATCAACGGGACGCCAGCCGCATGGGCCACCGAAGCCACCTTGCGAATGTCTAGAATGTTCACCGCTGGGTTTCCAATCGTTTCAGCAAAAAACAATTTGGTATTTGGACGGATTGCCGCTTCCCATTGAGCCTCATCGTCCTGATCTGCGACAAAGGTAGTTTCTATGCCCAACTTCGCGAGTGTGTATTTCAGCAGATTGAAGGTCCCGCCGTAGAGCGAAGAGCTTGCGACCACATGGTCGCCGGCTTCGGCAATGTTAAGAATTGCAAAGGTGGTTGCAGACTGTCCTGAAGACAGCAAGAGGGCCGCAGTGCCACCTTCAAGTGCCGCGATTCGCTTTTCTGCAACATCCTGGGTCGGATTCATGATGCGGGTGTAAATGTTTCCAAACTCCGCCAGGCCGAAAAGGCTTCTGGCGTGCTCGGCAGAATTAAACGTGTATGCAGTTGTCTTGTAAATAGGCACTGCTCTTGCGTTGGTTGCAGGATCACTTACTGCACCTGCGTGAATCTGCTGGGTCTCAAAACCCCAGGTTGCTGCATCAGTCATTTAGTATCTCCAGTTAGGTTGGGTGGCTCTTGATCTCTACTATCGGGCGCAACGGCCCAGCAAGCAAATGCCTTCGTAATCAAAGGTAACTTTAGCTCAAGTGCGAGATGGCAAGGGATGCCAAAAGCGCTGCCCCCAGCGGTATCACCGAGTCATCAAACATCGCTCTGGCTGAGTGATTTGTCGGGGCAGTTGTGTGATCGATGTCGCTTGGGCATGCCCCAACAAACACAAATGCACCTGGAACTTCAAAAACGATTGACGCGAAGTCCTCACCGCCTGCAATTGGATTTTCCATTGGCATGTAGCCGGTATCTCCAACTAGCTCTTTGGCTATTCTGGCAACGCTTTCAGCTGCAGCCTTGTCGTTGATCAAAACTCGGGTGGCTTGACTGAACTCAACTGTCGCCGTTAGACCAAAACCTTCGGCTATTGAATGGATCAACTTTGGTGCAAGGTCATGCAGTTTATTGGTATTTACTTCGGAAAAAGTTCTAACCGTCGCACCGAAACTTGCGGTGTCAGCTATGACATTATTCGTGGCGTCATCACCAGCCCTGATCCAGCTCACATTCAAAATTACCGGATCAAACTGGTCAAACTGTTTATTGAGCATGGTCTGAAGTGCGGAAATCGCTTCAACCATCGGCGCCACTGGATCTTTGGATAGCCATGGCATAGAGCCGTGACCGCCTGAACCGTGGAATGTCACATTCAGGTCACCGGCACTGGCCATCATCGGTCCTGGCTTGCAGGCAATCATTCCAACTGGCAGTGATGTGAATACGTGCAGCCCGTAGGCCACCACTGGGCGACTGCCCGTGAGATCCAACATCCCTTCCTCAATCATGATGTCCGCTCCATGGTGGCCTTCTTCACCGGGCTGGAACCAAATCAGGACATCACCTGCGAGATCCTGCTTGCTCTCGAAGAGCAGCCTTGCCGCCCCGACTGCCGAAGCCATGTGAAGATCGTGCCCGCATGCGTGCATGTGACCATTTTTAGAAGCGAAGGGGAGATTTGTTTCTTCAGTTACATGCAGGGCATCCATGTCTGCCCGTAGCAAAACTGTTGGCCCGGGCTTGCCACCTTTGATTACAAGTGCGATAGACGTAAGAGCTTTGCCGAGCGAGATTTCCCCCAAACCCTCTAGGCGCTCCAGGAGAATTTTCTGAGTGACAGGAAGATTGAGTGCGAACTCTGGGTTTTCGTGCAATAACCTGCGCAAAGCAACCAGCTCGCTTGAGATTTCCTGCGCCGCAGACAGCAGTTCTTGAGGTTTTGGCATGGTTGCTCCTTTGCTCATTCAATCATCTCACTGTTTAATGTAATCAATGTTTGAACAACTTCACCCGCGGTGGCAAGAGCTGCTAGCCGACCAGTCCGAGGCCCTCGAGGCCATCGCCGAAAAGCTGCATGGTTTAGAAAACGTTGTCCCTGCCAAAGAAAACATTCTCAGAGCTTTTGCCTACCCACCCGAACATTACCGAGTATTGATTGTTGGTCAGGATCCATATCCATCAGAAGGCCATGCCACCGGGCTGTCATTTTGTGTTCCACCAAATACTGACCCGCTGCCACCGACTTTAAGAAACATAATTCGAGAACTAAGGGACGACCTCGGTCACGATCAAGTCCGGAATGCAGACATCTCGGTGTGGGCAGACAGAGGAGTGATGATGCTTAACCGCAACCTGACAACTCTGAAGGGTCGAACGGCGGCGCACTTTGATATCGGCTGGGAAGACTTCACGGCAGCAGCTATTGCCTCGCTTCAGACGCTCCACAAAGGAAGGCTCGTTGCAATTTTGTGGGGCCAGCGGGCCATCTCAATAAAAGAACAGCTGGCTGAATCAAAAATCATAGAAAGCCCACACCCTTCGCCGCTTTCAAGTTATCGGGGCTTTTTCGGATCTAAGCCGTTTTCTCGCACCAATGTGCTTTTAGCCGAATCAGGCTTAGAGCTAATCGATTGGAGTTGCTAGTGGTTGATAGCGAAACCAGATGGGCGATGGTGAGGAGGCTTCGGCAAAAACCTGCTCCTCAGGCCAAAGCTGTTTTGATTAGGGAAGTTGAATCCGGTGACCTGCCTGCAATCAAGGATATCTATAACTACTTCATCCGGAACACAGCAATAACTTTCGACGATGCGCCGCTAAAGCTTGCATACTGGCAGGACAAGTACGACATGGCAAAGAAGTTTGAACTTCCGTTTTTGGTTTTAGTAAGGGGAAGCGAAGTGATCGGGTTTGCCGAGGTGTCGCCATGGCGTCAAAAATCTGGCTACCTAAAAGTGGTTGAGAACTCCATCTACCTGTCGGCGCCGGCAACGGGTAAAGGTCACGGCAGCCAACTGCTAGAGGCGCTGCTCGATAGCTGCAAGGCGAAGGACATCAAGGAAGTAATTGCGGTGATTGCTGATCGCGGCGCCCAGGCCTCTATCGCGTTGCACGAGAAATTTGGCTTTGTCCAGCAGGGTCACCTGGCAAATGTTGCGGTTAGATTTGGCAAGCCAATCGGCAGCCACATGCTTTCGCTAAAAATGACTAATCACTAGCTAACAGAACTTCACCAACATGGGTTCTCAATTTTGCAAGCGCCTCTGAGTCAATTCCGCCCGTGGTAATAACGGTGTCGGCCTCCGCCAATTCAGCAAATGAAGTGAAGCCTCGGGTTCCCCACTTGGTGTGGTCAGCTAAAACCACGAGCTTCGTGGCCCTGCGAATCACCTCGCGGTTGGTGTCAGCTTCAACGAGGTTTGGTGAACTGAATCCGAAATCTGTGTCCATGCCGTGGGTCCCCATGAAAACCAAATCAAGATTGAACCTTGAGAAGACTTCGGTCGATATGTTTCCAACCAGCGAGTCGGTGGGTGTTCTCACTCCGCCGGTTAGCACCACCGTTTGGTCAGCTCGAGGGTGCTGAGCAAAGAAGTCTGAAACCGGAACTGAATTTGTAACAATTGTTATCGATGGAACATCACGAATCCTCTTTGCCAGTGCGTAAACAGAGCTTCCACCCATAAGTGCGATTGCATTTCCGGGCCGAACCATTACGGCAGCCAGCTGAGCCATTGAGTCTTTGGCGTTCTGTTCCTTCAGTGAATTAAAAGCGAACGGCGGCTCAACCGTGGATGAAAGCGAATTGGCCGTGACGCCCCCGTGCACCTTGTCAACTAGACCCTGTTCGGCAAGTGCCTCAACATCGCGCCGCACTGTCACCTCGGAGACGCCGAGGCTAATGGCCAGATCGGTGATTTTCCTGGCACCAGCCAGTGAGACCTCATCCAAGATAAGTGCTTTACGCTGCGCAGCTAGCATGATTCCCTCCCAAAAACATCTCTACAGAGTATTGGCAAATTTCACTATTGTTCGAATATTTACTAACGGAATGATTACTTTTGTCGTTTTTTGCTCGAAAAGTTTGGGATTATTGGTCTAGTTCGTTTTTATCTGTTTCTTTTTGGCCTAAGTTTGGGCCAAAGCTTTAGAAACCGATCTGGGGCGAGCTGACAAGCAGAATGAGTGAAAGCTCATGCTGGAGTAAAAAACTGAAGTAGCAATTGAGTAGATAACTGGGTGCAGCTTAGGCTGCACCCAGTTATCGTCAAACTAAAGTTGTCACCAACAAAGAGACTTGGATGCGATTTGAAAACTCCGAACTTCGTTCACCTTCGACAAAGTGGTGTCTCCGTGCTGGTGAGCATCACTGAAGATCTCACTCAGGTATTGCACTGGGGAGAGGATCTTGGTCTGCAGGCTGATTACCAGGATTACCTGCTCTCCACCAGAGAGCCAAGTGCTCACGCTGAAACAGACTTTCCCGTCGAGCCGGGTATCTGGCGAGAGCATGCCAGAGCCTTTACTGGAGCTCCAGTTGTGGTCGGTCATAGGAGTGGAGAAGACTTCGCGCCACTTTTTTCTCTCAAGGATTACAGCTTCAGTGAAACCGAACTCTTGGTTACAGGTCAGGATGCCGCTGCTGGTCTAGAGATTGAAACAAGATTTTCATTTCTGGGATCTGGAGTTCTTGAGATATCAACCAAACTTTTAAACCTTGGCGCAACTGAATATGTTTTGAATGACCTTGCCAATTACATGCCGCTTCCGGATCGGGCTCAGCAGTCTATGGATTTTGCGGGGCGTTGGGTTAAAGAGCGCCAGCCGGTTAGCAGGGAAATCCAGCCGGGCATTGTTTCTCGAGAAGTGCGCGAGGGCAGGACCGGTCACGACTACACAATTCTGCAGCTGGCAATGTCCAAAGGTGCAAATTTCCGATCGGGAGAAATCTGGTCGTTTGGCCTTCTGTTCTCTGGGAATTCTAAGCACACCATTGAGCAACTCCAATCGGGCCGCAAAGCAATCTCCGCCTCTGAGCTGCTGCTGCCAGGTGAGGTGATTCTTGCGCCCTTGCAATCACACCAGAACGCCCCGGTGGTTGCTATCTATTCTGCAGCTGGAATAGATGGAATTTCTGCTAGGTCTTATGGCTGGTTGCGTGCGAGAAAGAATCATCCGACTAACATTCGCCCACGTCCGCTGACCTTGAATGTTTGGGAGGCAGTCTACTTCGATCACAACCTTGAAAAACTCACCGAGCTTGCCCAAGTGGCCAAGCAGATAGGTGTTGAAAGATTTGTGCTTGATGACGGCTGGTTTGGGTCTAGGCGCGATGACACTACCGGACTGGGTGATTGGGTCATCTCGAAGGACGTCTGGCCAGATGGCTTAGGCCCGTTGATTGAAATTGTGAAAGCCAATGGAATGGAATTTGGCCTTTGGTTTGAAGGTGAAATGGTGAATCCAGATTCTGACTTATATCGACAGCATCCAGACTGGATTCTGAACGTTGGAGAGCGAGTTCCAGCTGTGAGCCGAGGTCAATTGGTTCTCGATCTTTCTAACCCAGACTGCTATAAGCATGTTTTTGATCAAACAGACGCAGTCCTTCGGGATAACGACATCTCCTATATCAAGTGGGATCACAATAGGCCACTGGTTGATCCAGGGCACCGGTCAAAGGCCGCGGTTCGAACTCAAACCGAGGCGATTTACAGGCTTTTTGCGGAGCTAAAGAAAAAGCACCCAGCCCTTGAGATCGAAAGCTGCGCCTCGGGGGGCGGAAGAATCGATTTGGGAATTGCTCAGGTCGTGGATCGTTTTTGGGTTTCTGATTGCAATGATGCCCTGGAGCGTCAATACATCCAGCGTTACACCCAGATTGGCATTCCTCCTGAAATGTTAGGCAGTCATATCGGGCCGACAACCTCTCACACCACCGGTAGGACACACACCCTAGCCTTCAGGGCAGTAACAGCGCTTTTCGGTCATGCCGGGCTGGAGTGGGACATTACAAAAACTACCCCGGAGGAAAAAGTGGCCCTGAAATCTTGGGCCGATTACTACAAGAACAAGCGCGGACTGCTTCACTCAGGTGATGTTGTCAGGATGGAAACCGATCTGGATTCAACATTTGTTCACGGGGTCGTTTCAAAAGACAAAGCAACCGCACTGTTTGCATATGTCACTCTCCAGGCACAGGCAGGTTCTCGTCCCAACTCAATCGTTATTGACGGCCTTGACCCGGAAAAGAGCTATTCGGTGAAAGCAGTGTTTCCAGCTGGTCAGCCTGTTTTCCAGCAGCGGACAGCACCTGGTTGGCTGGACGGCGTCGTGCTAACCGGAAAAGCTCTAAGTCAAATTGGCCTCCGGCCCCCAATTTTGTTTCCAGAATCAGCCCTACTAATAGAAATCGAGGCAATTTAATGCTGAACAGTCAAAAACTCTACTTCGGCGGCGACTACAACCCCGAGCAGTGGTCAAAAGAGGTTTGGAAACAAGACATTGAGCTGATGCAAAAGGCGAACGTGAACCTGGTGTCGCTAGGCATTTTTTCGTGGGCAAATCTAGAGCCAACAGAAGGTCAGTACGAATTCGGGTGGCTCGATGAGATTATGGACCTTTTACATGCAGGCGGCATTTCAGTGGATCTGGCAACAGCGACTGCATCGCCACCGGCTTGGATGTCCGCAAAATACCCGGAGATCTTGCCGGTAAATTTTGACGGTGTCCGTATGGAATTCGGAGGCCGTCAGGCATATTGTGCAGCAAGCCCCGTTTACATTAAGAAGGCCGCAGAAATCACAGAACAGCTGGCTTCCAGGTATGCCAAACACCCAGCTGTTGTGATGTGGCACGTGAATAACGAATACGGTTGCCATCACGCATATTGCTACTGCGATGTTTCAAAAAATGCCTTCGTAAAATGGCTCAAGAACAGGTATTCATCACTCGATGAACTAAACGCATCCTGGGGAACGGATTTTTGGTCCCAGCGCTACCACGCTTGGGATGAGATCCCAGCGCCAAAGCGAACGCCAGATGGAACCCACCCAAACCCCGGGGCTCAGATTGATTTCAGGAGATTCACCTCTGAAATCACGCTTGACCTGTTCAGGCAAGAGCGCGACATAATCAAGAACTACGACAGCGTAAACCCGGTAACGACAAACTTCATGTCCATGAAGTTCACTCACGCCATGGACTACTTTGCCTGGTCAAAGGAAGTGGACTTTGTGTCCACCGACCACTATTTGGCTCAGCACGATATCGAAAACCACATTGACTTGGCTCAGATGGGCGATTTGACCCGTGGCTTTGCAAATGGCAAGCAGTGGCTCTTGATGGAGCACAGCAGCTCAGCTGTTAACTGGCAGCCGAGAAACTACGCGAAGACTCCAGGGCAGGAAAAGCGCAACGTCATGAGTTTTGTGGCCAGGGGCTCTCAGGGATCGATGTATTTTCAATGGCGTCAGTCCCAAGCCGGGTCCGAAAGGTTCCACTCTTCGATGGTTCCTCATGCCGGCGAAGACACCCGCGTCTATCGCGAAGTGGCGGAGCTTGGCAAGCTACTCAGTGAGAATCAAGATCTAGCCAACTATCCAACCGATAGGGCGGAAGTTGCAATGGTTTTCGACTACGAGCAAATGTGGGCAATGATGCAAGCCAACCTGCCAACCGAGGACTTGAGCTACCCGGAAACAGTTGCCGCATGGTATCGAGCCCTATACAAAGAAGGCATCCAGGTTGACTTTGTGCCGGCAGACGTTGATGCAGAAACCCTCAAGCACTACAAGTTGGTTTTGATGCCAATGCTTCACATGCTCTCGGACGCTGAAGAAAAGACCTTCACTGATTACGCAACGCAGGGTGGAAACCTCGTTGTGGGCTACTTCTCAAACATCGCGGATCGCACACTGCGGGTCAAGCTCAATGGTTACGGTGGCAAGCTTGTGAAAGACGTCATTGGTGTTTACATCGAGGAGTTCTATCCAATGCGAGAAAAATCAGTTTCGCTCTCTAATGGCATGGAGGCAACGCTGTGGGCTGAGCTTTCCAGGCTGAATGGTGCCGAGATGGTTGCAGAGTTTAAGGACGGACAGGGAGCAGGAAGCGTGGCGATAGCCAAACGTAGTCTTGGCTCATCGACCGCCTGGTACCAGGGGACGCAGCTGACAGAAAAGTCGCAACGGGAATTCTTCAGTTCGCTGGCCAAAACCCTCGGGCTTTCCGCCACAGGCTCTGAATCAAGGGAACTCATTAAGCGGGGTCCATACCAGATCGAAATTGACCATGCTGCAAACACTGTCAAGGTGAGTAAAAGCTAACTGCAGCTAAATGAAAAAGGGATCCGATTTCTCGGATCCCTTTTTCTTTGTGCGGGTGAAGGGACTTGAACCCCCACGCCTTGCGGCGCCAGAACCTAAATCTGGTGCGTCTACCAATTTCGCCACACCCGCAACAGCACACAAGCATAATGGGTTTTCGGTGCTGTGGAAAACTGAAAACAAAGCTTTGCCGCTGATGGCATTGTTTTGCCAATGGACCAGCTCGAGGTAATTCTTAGTCGAACAAGAAAACTCGCGCGGGATAAGCAGCTTGATCTCGATACTGCAACGCAGATAGCCATCGACGAAGCAGCTGAAACTCATAACGAGCCGCTTGATGAAATGTTGCTCTCTGTCGCGGCCAAGCGCGAGCTCTCGGGACTCGGAGTGTTGCAGCCACTGCTGGATAATCCAGAAATTGAGGAAATCTGGATAAATCGACCGAATCAAATACATTTCGCTGACCAAACCGGACACAGCAGTATTGACCTGGAGTTATCAGCCAGTCAAATTAGAAATCTGTGCTTTCGAATGCTTGCTCATTCCAAGAGGCGCATCGACCGACTCACGCCCTACGTCGATGCTTCCCTGGTGGATGGTTCCAGGCTTCACATTGTGATTCCTGAAATTACCTCCGAGGACTGGGCAATAAACATCAGAAAGTTCAATAAGCCAAACGTGAGCCTGTCACAACTTTTAGGCCTTGGTAGCTTGCGTGAAGATCAGGCTCACTTGCTCACCGAAGCCATGCAGCACGGGAAAAGCATTCTTGTGGCGGGAGCCACGCAGGCTGGAAAGACCACTCTGATGACCGCGTTACTTGCGGCTTTGAATCCTAAAGACCGGGTCATTTCGTGTGAGGACACCTTTGAACTGTCGCTCCAGCAGGACGATTGGGTTGCCATGCAAACACGACCCAAAGCAGCAGAAGGGGCGCCTGAAATTTCCCTTCGGGAACTGGTAAAGCAAGCACTGCGCATGAGGCCGGATCGTCTCGTTATTGGTGAAGTCAGGGGAGCGGAAGCACTGGACATGCTGGTGGCATTGAACTCTGGAATTCCGGGGCTTTGCACGATCCATGCTAATTCTGCTCGGGCCGCGATCCAAAAGCTGCTCACCTTGCCATTGCTAGCCGGGGAGAACATCTCCGATGCCTTTCTGAGGCCTACAGTCTCGGGGGCGTTCGATCTGGTGGTGTTTTGTGAACGGGACCCAGCCGGCAGACGACGAGTCGGTCAAATTCTCGAGGTCACCGATGAAGTTTTATAACCAACTGATAAGTGCCGCAGGCTTGTTTCCAAAGCGCAAGGAGGTCTTGGTGCTCTACATTTTCTTCACGCTTGCCACCGGCCTGCTAGTGCAGTTCGCAACTTCGGTGTCAGGCCTTTCATTGTCGCTGACGGCTCTTGCTGCTGGCCTTGGAATCGAATTGCTAAGGCTGAAGGGGCAGGCGCGTCAGTCACGCCTGGAGAAACTTTGGCCGCAAGTATTTGATTCTTTTCAAAATGCCGCCCAGTCTGGCTTATCACTCCAAGAGCAGTTGTCTTATCTCGGTTCCTCAGGGCCTGAAGGGCTTAGAAAAGACTTTGTGCTGTTGGATAAGCAGTTGGAAAGCGGCAAGGACTTGGGTGAGTGTCTTGAAGTGTTCAGGAAACGAATCGGATCTCGTCACGCGGACAAGCTTTCGCTGTTAATTGAAATTGCAACTGAACTTGGAAATTCTCACATCGCCAACAGTTGGAAAACAGCATCCACAAACCTAAGAATCGAGCAAGCAATGTTTGGTGAGGTGCTCGCGAAACAGGGTTGGGTGCTGGGCAGTGCAAAGGTTGCTCTCGCCGCACCTTGGCTGGTTGCCTTCTTGCTTATTCGGCTAGAGCAGAACCGATTGGCATTTGAAACCGAGCTCGGGGCTTTGGTTTTGCTTACCGGGCTAATACTTTCAGTGCTTGCCTATGTCGCGGTCAATAGACTCGGCCAGCTCACGCTGCCTGGCAGGATCTTCAATGCAGCTAACTAATCGACTTCTGAGTGCTCACCTGCCAGCTGATACATCTTCGCTGAAACTGAAGCTTCAAGGCTTTCAAAAAAGCATCTTCAGTGTGAAAAACAAAACTGTTCTTCGAGAGTTGCCTGATTTCACTGAGGTGATTGCATTACTACTTTCCTGTGGATTACCGGTGGGAGTTGCATTGAGCTGGGTTCAGCCTCGAATGACCGGGGATATCGCCAAGCAGTTGGAAGTGGTAATAGGCAACCTGAGCCTGGGAGCGGACCTGTCATCGGAGCTAAAGCAAGCAGACCAGAGGCTCGCTGATGCCGGATTTAGTGAGTTGGTAGACAAGCTCATAATGAGTCTGGACCGGGGCGCTCCGGTTTCGGAACAGACAATGCAGTTGGCGGCATCGCTTCGCCAGGAGCAGGGCCGTTTGCTGCTTAGGCAGGCCGGCTCAAGTGAAACCAAAATGCTTATACCCACAGTCTTTGTGATCCTGCCTGTCACTGTGCTGTTTGCAGTATTCCCGTCAGTACTTATTCTTCAACAATCTTTTTGAAAGGAGATTAGAAAAATGAAAATAATGAAGTCCGATAACGGTGATGTACCCGGCTGGGTTTTGATTACGCTGATGACCGCTGGATTGGTGGTGTTGATATGGGCATTCGCGGGACCAGCACTCGAGGGAGTATTCGATCAGGCAATGTCGAGAGTGGTGTCCTTCTAGCCGATGCAGGTAGTGCTGTTCTTTCAGCGGTTATGAACATCGCCCTTGCAACCCTGACAACCTTGAGCGTGCTGGCCCTAGTCTTCACTGCCTACCACGGTCTTGTGATTCAGGATGCAGCGATTTCAACGGCGAGTAGGGCGGCAAGGGCAGAGTCAACCAACCAGCAGCCCTACCTTATGAAAATGCTAAGAAATTCACTTCCTTCCCTCGCTTATTTTGATGGCGCCATAGGGCAAGCGGATCAGTATGTCTCAGTCTTTGTTGAGGCAAGATTGCCCGGACTCGGCCTATTTAGTGCAAGGCCGATTGAGTATTCGGCGCTCGCAGGCAGGGAGAGCGTTGACTGACAAGGGCTCAAGCCCAATCGAAGCGGTTGCACTGATGACGTTGCTGTTGCTGCCAATAGCGCCAGCATTGAGTCTCTACCAGCACCTAAGTGACTCATTGGCGGCCGAGTCGATTGCCCGCCATGCACTTAGGGCCGCCCTGCTGGATCAGGAAAAAGGTGTTGTTCCATCAGAGATTGGCCGATACCTGGAACCCTTGGCTAGCAGTTGGGGCAAGAAGATTTCAAGCTTTGAAATGAGTTGCGGAGGTCAGTGCGAAGAAAACAGCCTGTTGTCTTTGAGGGTTCAAATAGGGAGCGCCTGGGCAATCCAAACAGCTGGCCTGGAGCCCAATTGAAAAGCGATAAGGGAACAATTGCACCTTTGATTGCTACCTATCTCTCACTGTTGATACTTGCCATCATCGGGTCTAGCGCTGTGGTAACGGCGCTGGTAGCCAGCAATAGAGTGCAGGGCGTTGCCGACATGGCTGTTCTTTACGCACACGACCGCGCTGTGACTAACGGTATGCCCAACAAAAACTTACTGGTGGCAGGTGTCGGTGAATTCTTGCGATCGGCCGAAAGCGCTAAGCGCTTGGAGATTGTGGCTATTTCTGCCGCTGTTGAATCCGCAGAATCAAGTTTGGAGTTGTGTGCAAGATACCAAAATCCGCTTGGCGTCGGGATTAATAGTGCGGTTATTTGTCGCAGCTCGAGGGCAGAAAGTTTTCTGATTACCGGGGGCACTTGAGCTATTTCGAGCGGACAGAAGAAGATAACTTCAGTTAGGTTTTCGGCTGCTCCGGTGCTTTGTAATCGGGGGCATAAATTGGTAAATACTTCCAAAATAGGTAGGCACCCACGAAGTTCAACAAACCTGTCGATGCCAGCGCTCCTGCCAGGCCAATGCTTGCAGTTAGCACTGTAATCATTGCTGGAGCTAACGCAACGCCTCCCGAAGTCAACATCCTGAAGGCTGCCAGGAACTCTCCTCTTGAACCCTTGGGAGCTAGGTCTGCACCGAGAATCATGTTTATCCCAGCTGATAAAGCATTCGCCAGCGCTGTCACTGAAGCCAGAACCCAGAAGGTAATGATATCGGTGACCAAAAATGAGAACAGATAGGTGACGCCAAGGGCCAGCAAGGTCGGAACCGAGGACCAAAACTTGCCGTACTTATGCATGATAATTCCAGACAGATAAAACAGGGTGAAGTCAATAAACCCGGTGATTCCAAAGATGAAAGAAGCCTCTCCCGGAGAAATACCGAGTTGAATGGCCAATAGCGGAAGTCCAATTAGACGTATGGTTCTGCCTGCAGAAATGATCGCTGAGGCCACACCTAGTGTGGCGAGCTTCGGAGCCTCTCTTCTTGCCACGGCCCACATGTTTCCATTTTGCCCAGAAGGAGTGGCTTTTAATCTTCCTGCCGGGACCGTCAGTACTGAAGCTCCTGCCGCAAGGCTGAGTAAAGCCGCGGCCAGGTAACCAAATTCGACACCGTATAAAACAATGAATGCTGAGCCGACCACCGGCCCGATTGCCATTCCTCCTCGAAACATGCCACCCAAAAGTGACATGGACTTGGGCCGGTGTTGTTCCGGAACAATCTCTGCCAGCAGGCTGTGTCTTGCCAAGCCAAATATCGAGTGCGCCGCGCCAAAACCAAGGGCGCTCAGAATAAGGGCTGGATAACCAAGCTGGAAAAATGCCAGCAGTGTCATGGCGAAACCGAGAACCGTGCTAACGAGCATTGCGTTCCGCTCGCCAATTTTTGCGTTTATCCACGAGGCTGGAACTTCAAAGACCATGGTTGAAACCATAAGCACGGTCGTTACGATGCTCGCCTCAGCCAAACTGAACCCGAATCCAACTGCAGAAACCGGGAGGATTGGCAGCAGTGCCCCTTCGGCAGCGGTTATAAGCAGTGACGGCAGGTAGATCGATGTGACTAGCTGTCGCTTTCTAAATTCTCCAGTAGTCATGTAGCTAATTATTCACCCTTGAACCAAACACTGCCGCCACCAAAATCAATACTGCAGCCGCGGCAAGGGTGATACTCAACTGTTGACCAGTGGTTAGCAGTAACAGAGCAGTGGAAATCACAGGAGTGAAAAACGCAATGGTCCCGACTCGCTGGGCGGGTCCATTTTTTAACGCATAGTCCCAAAGATAAAAAGATGCTCCCAGTGGACCAAGGCCAAGAGCCAACAACCAGACCCACTGGTTTCCATCGATGAGAGTGGGCTGTTCAAAAATGAAGTGCATCAGAATCGCCAAGACTCCTGCCACAAAGCAATAACCACCAACGGCGGCGGTCGGAGATTTTTCAAGTCGTTTTGTCATTAGTGAATAGCTAGAAAACACCAACGCGGCTATTCCGGCATACACATACCCGAAAGCAAAACCTGACACTAACTCCGCTCCAGACAGGATCGCCAGAGAGGCACCAGAAAAACCAATCACAGCTGCCACGATGTGACTGGCAGTTAGCTTGGAGGTCTTTATAAATAGTGGAGCCAGTACGACCACGAGCACGGGCCAGAGGTAGTTCACAAGATTTGCTTGAACGCTCGGAGCATTTTGCAGTCCCGCAAACAGGGCCGCGTGGTAGCCAAGCAGTCCATAGACGCCGACGAGCATCACCTTCTTGGTTGGCAAGAGCGCTTTGACCTGGAATTTTGAAACTGGCAGCGAAATTATTGAGCCGATAACCAGACCGATACCGGTCATCAACAGTGGGGGAATTGAATCTAGAGCAACTGCCAAGCTTGCGAGTGAGCCCCAGAGCACCACAGCAGCAATGGCCGCTAAATCACTTCGCACTTAGATGATTCTAAGCCCACGAAGAAGCTTGAGGAATGCCTGTGAGTGTCAACAATTAATAACAAAATGTCCCGATTGATTGTTACTGTTGAAGTCTTGGTGAGGAATCAACAAGAAAGATACTGAAGTAACTAAATATGGGGATGATCGGTTTCGACATTGCATTGCTGCGTGGAAGAAGCGGGTCGAGGATGAGCACTTATCTCGTAAACGATGTGTTCAAAACTATAGGTGCCAATACAAAGCGCGCCGACTTCGCCCTAGCTGCATAGCTAGCCCCGAAGTCCGTTTGACTAGGCCTGATTCCGACCTAGACCCAGACGCCATTTAGGAATCTTGCTAGCCATCTTGCGTCAAAGGAGTGGCTGGGACTTTTTACTTTGACTGGGCTTGTCGGCGTAATCGCTTCAAATAAATGCCGGAGCCAAGTAGAACGAATTCTGAAGCTACACCCGAAGAAGAGCCACAATCGATGTCATGGACGGGGGTTCAATTCCCCCCATCTCCACTACCCCATAACCAATAGCCTCCTGTTACAGGGGGCTATTGGTCTTTAATGGCCATCCCAACAGCGAATCATTCCGGCTTTCAAGCCTGGTCAGCCCAATAGACTTGGGCAAATGGCTGAGCTAGATATTGGAAGACAAATCAGAGACCTTGAGGAGCTATTTCTCGGCATCTCGAAAGTCATTGACCCGGCGGCTTTGGAAACCCGCATGGGTGAGTTAGAAACCTTGGCATCGGATCCAAACATTTGGAACGACCAGGAAAATGCCCAAAAAGTCACCACTGAACTCTCAAGAACCAAATCTCAGTTACAGCACCTCCAATCCATCCATCAGGACATCAAGGACTTGGAAGACCTTCGCCAGATGGCGACCGAGGATCCAGCAGCAGCGCATGAGTTCGCTGCCGAACTAGTTCGCGTGACTACTGAGCTTGGTGAGCTAGAAACCAAGACTCTGCTCAACGGTGAGTATGACCCCAGAGGGGCGATCCTCTCGATTCGATCAGGTGCGGGCGGTGATGACGCAACAGATTTTGCAGAAATGCTGATGAGGATGTATCTGCGTTACGCCGAGAAAAATGGTCACAGGGCGAAGGTCTTGGAAATTTCGCATGCTGAAGGAGCTGGAATCAAAAGCGCCACGGTGGAGATGGACTTCCCCTATGCCTATGGCGAGCTCTCCGTGGAGTCAGGAACCCACAGACTTGTGAGGATGAGCCCATTTAATGCTGCGGGCAAAAGGCAGACTTCATTCGCGGCAATTGAGGTGGTCCCGGTCATGGAGGTGACCGAGTCCGTCGAAATCCCAGAGTCTGATATCAGAATCGATGTCTTTAGGTCTTCCGGGCCAGGAGGTCAGTCGGTTAATACCACCGACTCCGCGGTCAGAATCACACATCTACCAACCGGGATAGTTGTTTCCTGTCAAAACGAAAAGAGTCAGCTGCAAAACAAGGCTTCGGCGATGCGGGTATTGCAGTCAAAGTTGCTTGACGCGCAGCGAAGGGCAGATCAGGAAAAGCGCAAAGAATTGGCGGGAGATGTCAAAGCCAGTTGGGGAGAGCAGATGCGCTCATACGTTCTTGCCCCTTACCAAATGGTGAAAGATTTACGCACCGAATATGAAGAAAATAATCCTGACGATGTGTTTGATGGCAAACTCGAAGGCTTTATCGCTTCCGGAATTCGTTGGCGGAAAATGGTGCAGTCAAAGTAGTTGGCCGGGGCAACAACAGTTCGCCTAGGCTTAGCAACAGGTCTACACCACTAAGGAGTTTCAAGTGCCACGCGAACGCGGTCAAAAGGTTGTTGCAAACAACCGTAAGGCTCGCCACGACTATCACATCGAAGATGAGGTCGAGGCAGGACTTGTGCTGACCGGCACAGAGGTGAAGTCTCTTCGTGAGGGCAGAGCGTCCCTAATCGATGGGTACGCGGTAATTGAGCGCGGTGAAGCCTGGTTAGAAAACGTTCACATTCCGGAATTCCTAGCCGGTTCCTGGACGAACCATGGAACCAGAAGGCGCAGAAAATTGCTGATGCACAGGTCAGAAATTGACAAACTTGAGGGCAAAATCAGCCACTCCGGAATGACTTTGATCCCGCTTTCGCTTTACTTTCTGGATGGTCGGGCAAAGGTGAAAATTGCACTGGCCAAAGGTAAGAAGGAATATGACAAGCGCCAAACCCTAAAAGAAGCTCAAGATACCCGTGAAGCAGCTAGAGCGGTAGCAACCCTCGGAAAAGAGTGGTGAGGGCGTTCCCTCCGGTTTCATCGGGTTAGAATTAGAGCACACTTTAGGAGCAAACTTGACTTACATAATCGCATTGCCATGTGTCGATCTTAAAGACAAGGCGTGTATTGATGAGTGCCCCGTTGACTGCATTTATGAGGGTGACAGGATGTTATACATCCACCCTGACGAGTGTGTCGATTGCGGTGCATGCGAGCCAGTTTGCCCAGTAGAAGCAATCTACTACGAGGATGACACACCATCTGAGTGGAGTGAATACTACAAAGTCAACGTGGACTTTTTCGAGGAAATTGGCTCACCTGGAGGGGCGGCGAAAGTCGGTCCGATTCCAGGTGATCACCCAATAGTTGCAGCTCTGCCTCCGCAGGGTTAATTGTTTTCCAAACAAAAAAGCACTCTAGGCTGAGTGCATTCACTTATAGGAGTAGTAGTTGAGTAACGACAAGGTTTCAATTGACATAGACGGTTCCGTCAGTGATTACCCCGTGGTTGCTGCAACCGAGGGTCCATCTGGCATCGACATCTCGAACCTGATGACTAACACCGGTCTCACTGTTTTTGACCAGGGCTTTGTGAATACAGCTTCCACAAGTTCGGCCATCACCTACATCGACGGCGATGCTGGAATTCTTAGATACCGCGGATACCCAATTGAGCAACTGGCTGCTAAGCGCAGTTATCTTGAGACGGCTTATCTGCTGATTTATGGGGAGCTTCCGACTGAATCAGAGGCAGCTGCTTTTGATGACAGCCTCAGGCGTCACACTCTTTTGCACGAGGATATGAAAGATTTTTTCAAGGCTTTCCCGCAGAGTGCACACCCAATGTCAGTGCTATCCGCAGGCGTGAGCATGCTCTCGACTTTCTACCAGGATTCGCTTGACCCTAAAGATCCAGATCAGGTTGAAATTTCAACCCTTAGGTTGCTGGCCAAGTTGCCAGTGATCGCTTCATACGCTCACAAGGCTTCCATTGGTCAGGCGCTGGTTTATCCAGACAATTCGCTGTCGTTGGTTGAAAACTTCCTGAAGATGACTTTCGGTAATTACGCCGAAGATTACGTCCAGAATCCAGTGGTGACAGAAGCCCTTGACATTTTGCTGTTGCTCCATGCTGACCATGAACAAAATTGCAGCACTTCAACTGTGAGGCTCGTAGGCTCCTCAAATGCAAACCTATTTGCTTCGGTTGCCTCCGGCGTGAACGCTCTTTCAGGCCCGCTGCACGGTGGTGCAAATGAGGCTGTTCTGGAAATGTTGAAGTCAATCGAACTCTCTGGTGAAAGCGTCACTAAATACGTTGATCGAATCAAGAACAAAGAAGACGGCATTCGCCTGATGGGCTTCGGCCACCGGGTCTATAAGTCCTTCGATCCCAGGGCCAAGATTGTAAAAGAAACCGCGGATCGCGTTCTAGGAGAACTTGGTATCAATGACCCGATGCTGGAGATTGCCAAGGAGCTCGAGCAAGCAGCCCTCTCAGACGAATACTTCGTCGAGCGCAAGCTTTACCCGAACGTGGATTTCTACACCGGAGTTATTTATAAGGCGATGGGGTTCCCACCAAAGATGTTTACCCCGCTATTTGCAGTCGGAAGGCTTCCAGGTTGGATAGCCCACTGGCGCGAGATGATGGAAGACTCAAGCACTCGAATCGGGCGCCCTCAGCAGCTCTACACGGGCCCCTCAGAGCGCTCAATCTAGTTTTTCTGGTAGATAGCCACGCTGGTCTCACCCACGGCTTTATTCGTGATTTGGCCAAGCCATTTTGGAGCAAGCAGCGCAGTTCCTCTGGTCGACCGCTCGATAACAACAATTCCATCTTTTTCAACCTTGAGCTCAAGCTCAGTTAGCAAATTGATCATTAGCTCGTTCGGAAATTCATATGGTGGGTCGATAAAGACAAGGTCAAAGACCTCAGTAGAAGTCTTCAAATACTTGCCAGCATCCATCTTGAGATTCTCGGCTGAGACTTGAATATTTGATTTAGCCAAAGCTGTTAGCACTAACCCGGTGTTTTGCAGCGCGATCTTATGAGCACTCGAATCTTTTTCGACAAGGACTGCACTCTGTGCACCTCGGGAAAGCGCCTCTAAAGCCAGAGCACCGGTGCCAGCAAACAAATCCAAGACCCTAGACCCATTGAGCAGATCTCGCGCTTCTAAAGCTGCAAAGAGGCTTTCTTTCACCCGGTCACTGGTCGGCCTGGTTGAACTCGCGGCTGATTTCAGCCTGATGGAGCCAGCCTGGCCCGAGATGATTCTGCTCACTCAAGTGAGCCTACTTAATCAATAGCCTTGGTTCGGCCAAGATTGAGTTGTGCTTACAGACCTGACCCCTCTTTCCTCCCTATTGGGCGATAAGACAGCGAAGGCGTTTGAAAAGCAGTTGGCAATCACAACTGTTGCTGATTTATTGCAGCACTACCCAAGGAGATATTCCAAGCGCGGTGAGTTGACTGATTTCTCAAGTCTGCCGATTGGTGAAGTGGTAACCGTTGTTGGAAAAGTGATCTCCACCAACCAGCGTCGGATGAAAGGCCGCAAGGGCAGCATCTTCGAGGTGGTGCTGGGAGAAAGTGATTCTAAGCTGACGCTGGCATTTTTCAACCAATCCTGGCGCCAATCCGAGCTGCACGAGGGCGTAACAGGACTGTTTTCAGGGAAAATCGGTTCTTTTTCAAATAACCTGCAGCTCACTCACCCCGACTATGAACTTTTTAATTCCGAGGTCATTGAATCTCAGGCAAAGGCTTGGGCTGAGCTACCGATTCCGATTTATCCGGCCACCGGCACTTTGTCGAGTTGGCGGATACAGAAGGCCATTGAAAAGGTGCTGGAAGCTGGAATCAACATTGAAGAAGTCTTGCCAGAAAAGCTATTGAGCGGTGAAGCACTTTATTGTCTGAAAGAGGCTATTGAGCTGATTCACAGGCCAAAAAAAGACTCTGAATGGCAGTTGGCTCTGAAAACCCTGAAATACCACGAGGCGTTCTTGTTGCAACTGGGCCTTGTTGAGAGACGAAAGGCTGCAAGCAAGCAAAAGGCCTCGGTATATAAATCAGGTCCACTGCTTGAGGGTTTTGATAAGACCTTGCCTTTTGAGCTGACCGACGACCAAAAAACTGCTGGAAGCGAAATCAGCGAGGATTTATCTGCTGGGCACCCAATGAATCGCATGCTTCAGGGTGAGGTTGGTTCTGGAAAGACCGTTGTCGCTCTCAGGGCAGTTTTGAGCGTTGCAGAATCTGGCGGTCAGTCTGCCATGCTGGCCCCGACCGAGGTGCTCGCGTCTCAGCACTACCGTTCGATAGTTCAGGCTCTTGGCCCAAAGTTGACCAAAGAGCTTGGAGTGCAGTTGCTAACCGGCCAACAGCCACTGGCGAAGCGCAAGAAAACAATGCTGGATCTGGCCTCCGGAAACTGCAGGTTGGTAATCGGAACACATGCTCTGATCAGCCAGAATGTGTCGTTTTTTGACCTCGGGCTTGTCATCATCGATGAGCAGCATCGTTTCGGCGTCGGGCAGCGCGAGGCCCTCAAGGCTAAAGCAAAGAACACCCCGCATTCTCTTGTCATGACCGCCACTCCAATACCCAGAACGCTTGCAGTGAGCATCTTTGGAGACCTCGATATCTCCTCGCTGAGAGAGCTCCCGCGCGGCCGTCAGAAAATTGCTACGCATGTTGTTGACATCTCAAAAAGCGATCATGTCGCCAGAATTTGGCAGCGAGTTAGTGAAGAGGTAGCAGCCGGCAGGCAGGTCTTTGTGGTTTGCCCGAGGATCGAAATTGGACAGGTTGAAGAGGATTTTAAGGAGGAGCTCGAGAGTGATCAGGATTTGGAGCCGGCTAATGTCAAAGGAGTCTTCGAGGCACTGCACCAGAACCAGTTTTTGAAAGACCTAAAAATTGATTTGCTGCACGGCAAAATGTCTTCGGATGACAAGGAGCAGGCAATGGCCGACTTTGAATCAGCTAAGACCAACGTTCTAGTTTCAACAACTGTTATTGAGGTCGGTGTAAATGTGCCAAACGCCTCAACGATGGTTGTCCTAGATGCCGATCGCTTTGGATTATCCCAGCTACATCAGCTCCGAGGCCGAGTCGGTCGCGGTGAACACGCCGGGCTTTGCCTTTTGGTGTCCGGGGCAAAGGAGCAAAGCCTGGCATCACAAAGGCTTATTGCTCTGGCGAGCAACTCGGACGGTTTTGAGCTCAGCGAAATAGATCTTGATTTGCGGGGTGAGGGGGATGTTCTTGGCAATACCCAGTCCGGCACCAGGTCGTCTCTGAGGCTGCTAAAGGTGGTCAGGGACGCGAAACTAATTCAAGCGGTTCGCAAGCCAGCCGAGGATCTTGATGCTTCAGGACTGAGCGAAATCTTGTCCAGGGTGCTTGAAGTTCAGGATGCGGCACAGCTTGCCCGCGGCTAACCTAGTGAAGTGAGCAAAATAGCTATCTACCCAGGGTCTTTTGATCCATTGACTCTGGGCCACCTGTCGGTCCTTGGGCGCGCATCAAAAATGTTTGACGAGGTTTGCCTGTTGATTGTGCACAATCCGAATAAGGAACCGAAATTTGACCTAAATGATCGCCTCGAAATGGCCGAACAGGCCATTTCTGAAAAGGGGCTGCAAGCAACCTGCCGGGTCCAGATTATGGACCGGGGGCTGTTAGCAACTGCCGCCAAGCAACTGGGAGCGGTTGCTATTGTGAAGGGCTTTAGAAGCTCTGCGGACATTGACTACGAGCTGCCAATGGCTCAGGTCAACGCGGACTTGAGTGGAATTGAAACTGTTTTTCTGCCAGCTGATGAAGCATTTGGGGAGATTTCGTCTTCGCTGGTCAAAGAGGTATTCTCACTCGGGGGAGACATTTCGAAATACGTCTCAGAAGCGGTTCTAAGAAAAATGCAAGAGGAAAGCAAATGACTCTTTTGGTTGCAGTCCACGACCTGATGAAGCGTCCAGGAATCATGCGGGAATTCCAATTGGACCACAACGTAACCGATGCCATCGGGACCACAATTGTGAAGATTCCAGGGGGCTCCCATTTGCAAATTGCTCTGCGACTGGAATCGGTGCACGAGGGAGTTTTGGCAACCGGGGAAGTTTCCGGTCAGGCCGAATCCGAGTGCTCTAGGTGCTTGGATTCTATGAACCTTGAGGTTGAGGTAGATTTTCAGGAACTTTTCGCCTATTCTCTTACCTCGGATGAAGATCTGATCGTCGATAGCGAACACATCGACTTAGAACAGGTCCTCATTGATTCGATAGTTTTGAATCTTCCTTTTCAGCCCGTGTGTTCAAAGACTTGTCTTGGATTATGCGCGGAGTGTGGAATCAGGTTGGAGCAGACCATCGAACATGGGCACGAAAAGCCGGTTGATCCGCGTTTCAGTGCATTACAAGATTTAGCAACGAAGGAAGATTAAAGATGCCAGTACCAAAACGTCGACAGTCTCGATCTAACACACGCTCACGCCGCTCTCAGTGGAAGGCTGCGCCAATCACGCTGGTCAAGACAGTAGAGAACGGTGAGACCACCTACAGCCTGCCTCACCGCGCGAAGGTCGTCACTGACTCCGTCGGAACTGAGCTTTACATGGAGTACAAGGGCCGCAAGGTCGCTGACGCCTAGAAAATGAATCTTGACGAGCTGAGAAAAACGCTCGGCATCGAGATTGATCCCGAGTTACTAACTCTCGCCCTAACCCATTCCTCCTATGGCTACGAGCATGACACTCAAGATTATGAGCGCTTAGAATTCCTGGGCGATTCGATCCTTGGCTATTTGGTCGCCTCTTACGTATTTGAACAGCACCCCGAATTGCAAGAGGGGGAGCTCACCAAACTTAAAAATGCTGTGGTTTCTGGGAACGCTCTTGCTGCTGCAGCAAATCTTATGGACCTGGGCTCTCACCTTCGAATTGGCAAGGGTGAAGAGCAAACCGATGGCCGCAAGAAGCTAAACATCCTTGCCGATACCTTTGAATCCGTGCTCGGCGCCGCTTATATTTCCGGTGGGATTGTGGCGGCTAAGCACATTGTCGAAAAATATATCTTCCCGATGCTGGATGACCCGGATGCGGTTCGTCAGGCAGCGGACCCGAAGACATCGCTGGTTGAAAAGCTCGCAAATCTTGGAAAACCAGACGTTAGCTACCAGATCTCGGCTCACGGTCCAGAGCACGAACGGGTTTACAGTGCCAACTGCCATTCCGGCGATGAACTGCTCGGTGCTGGAAAGGGTAAAACCAAGAAAAGCGCTGAAACTGAGGCAGCAATTAACGCTCTTCGATTCCTTCAAAATAGCTAATGCCTGAACTTCCCGAGGTTGAGACTGTGAGAGCTGGTCTCGCGGCCGAATTAGTGGGTGCCAGGGTGTTGAGGGTAGAAATAGCTGACCCCAGGTCATTAAAGAGACACCTTTTAGGACCCCGGCACTTTGTCGATGAGCTGGTCGGGCAACAATTTCAAGCGATTGTTCGGCGAGGAAAATTCTTGTGGCTGCCGCTTTCTGATTCCAGGGCGATGGTCGGCCACCTTGGCATGAGTGGCCAACTGCTGTTGCGAACATCGGATCACCCAGAGGACCGACAGACCCGTGTGGTCATTCATGTTAAAACCGTTGACGCACGCAACGTGGAGATTCGTTTTGTCGACCAGAGAATCTTTGGGTCATTGGCGATTGAGGACTTGGTTGAGACGATAGATGCTAAGCCTGGTGGGTATTCACCGGAGTCACCGGCAACCAATTTGATTCCGGTGGTAGTTGCGCACATCTCAAGAGACCTGCTCGACCCCCATTTTGACGCCAGAGAAGTGGCCAAAAAGATGATCAAGCGCGCATCCGGGATCAAGCGTGTGCTGTTGGATCAGAACCTACTTAGCGGCATCGGAAACATCTATGCCGATGAAAGTTTATGGCTGGCAAAACTCCATTACGATCAGCCGGCCAACACAATAAAAATGTCGAAATTACTCGAGTTGATTGATGTATCTAAAGAGGTGCTTGAAAAAGCTGTGCTTCAAGGTGGAACCTCATTTGATGAGCAATACAAGAACGTCAACGGGGACAGCGGTTATTTCTCTCAGTCGCTAAATGCCTATGGCCAGGCCGGCAATGCTTGTCCAAGATGCGGCGGGCAGATTGTTAGAACAGCGTGGGCAAATCGTGGGAGTCACTTCTGCCCAAGATGTCAGAAGCTAAAGTCCTAGGGTTGCCGAGCCCGATTTGCCCATTGATCCTTTGATAACCGCGGCCATGCTGTGATTGCAAATGCAATTAGAGGCGCACCAAAAGACCAAATCAGTCCGTTTTGATTAGACGGGAGCATTTTGTCCTCCCAAAAATCTTGGCCGATAACAAAGAGCATGACTGCCAATAGCAGGGCAAAAAACAGCCCATCAGTTCGGGAATCCGATGAGATGCGGATTTCCATGGCTACCAGCATCGTTAGCAACAATGCAAGGCTCGCCCCAACTGGTAATTGATCGCCGAGCGTGCTCTGATGCAAAATTGTTCCAAAGATCAGCACGAATGTAGCCCTTCCGGCAACCATCAGGGCGCCGAAAAGTCGATTCGCTTTTTTCTTCACATCTCGAGCCTAGAGTCAATCAGCTAGAGAAATAATCGTTTTGCGCCAATGGGCAAACCACCGGGGTTAGCTCTGCAATAAATCGCTAAACTTCTGGCTCGGCTAGTCTGTATTGGAACCGGAAAGGGGTGATTGAGCTTGCATCTAAAAAGCATCACCCTGAAGGGCTTTAAATCTTTTGCCCAATCAACCACTCTCGCCCTAGAGCCGGGGATAACTTGCGTTGTGGGACCAAACGGATCCGGTAAATCAAACGTGGTCGATGCACTGGCCTGGGTCATGGGAGAGCAGGGAGCCAAGACGCTTCGCGGCGGCAAGATGGAAGATGTCATCTTTGCTGGAACCTCGACCAAGGCACCACTGGGGCGAGCAGAGGTATCGCTGACAATTGACAACTCCGATGGTGTTCTCCCGATTGAATTTGCCGAAGTAACGATCTCCAGAGTGCTGTTTCGAAATGGTGCGTCGGAATATTCCATAAACCAAGAGCCCTGCCGATTACTTGACGTTCAAGAGCTTCTCAGCGACACCGGACTCGGCAGAGAAATGCACGTCATCGTTGGCCAAGGACAGCTTGACACCGTATTAAAAGCCAGCCCAGCTGAGCGCCGTGCATTTATCGAGGAGGCTGCTGGAATTCTGAAATACCGCAGGCGCAAGGAGAAAACCGAACGCAAGCTCGAAGCCATGCAGGCCAACCTGACCAGGCTGCAAGATCTGATTGCGGAAATTAGGCGCAATCTCAAACCCCTTGGCAGACAAGCGGAAGTTGCTAGAAGTGCCCAGGAGATTGCCGCGGTGGCAAGAGATGCCAAGTCAAAGTTGCTTTCGGTCCAGGTCCGCAATTGCCAGGAGAGGCTAGAGAGCGCGTCGAAGTCAGAAAATGAACGCAAGGCCGAGTCTTCTTATGCCCAGCAGCAACTAGCCACTGCCCGAGCAGCAATTCAAGAGATTGAAACAGAGCTCTCCGGTGGTGCAATGGATCAAGCTAGGTCGAGGCTTTATTCAATTGAGGCCATTGAGCAAAAGCTTCGGAATTTACAGAATCTTGCCGAGCAGCGCATCAGCCTAATAGGTTCGGCAAATACTGGGCCCGAAGAAACTGAAATTTCCGAACTTCAAATCGCTCTAGCAAGTGCTGAATCGGCAAGCACAAACATGGATACCGAGATTTCGCAAAGTGGCACTGTTCTTGAAGAGCTGGAGCTAATCCGCCTCCAGGCGGCCGAAGAGCTAAACGCCTTCGATGCAAACCTCATCCGCCAGCGGAGCGCCCAAGAGGATCAGGCAAAATCAAGGTCTCAGGCTGAGGGCTTGGTATTTGTTCAGCAATCCAGAATCGAAGCCATCACTCAGCAGAAGCTGAAGCTCGAGCAGAGCATTGCTGCTGCTCGTGAGCGAATTGGCGAGTTGGAGGCTCAACAGCGTTCGGCTGGATCTCTGGGGATTTCAACCTCAGACGATAAATTGCGGGTTGCTTATGAAAAGGCGCAGCAAGCAGAAACTGAGGCGCGCAAGCTGGTAGACGTGGCTCGTCAAAAACTGCACGCCGCCGAACGCGAAAGAGATGGCCTGGCCGCAAGACACTCTGCCCTTGGACTAACCCTTGAGCAAACAGATGGCGGCAGCGAGGTCTTGAAATCCAAACTTCAAGGAATCAAGGGCTTACTAGCCAAAAGCGTAAGCATCGATGCCGGGTTCGAAAAGGCAATTGCGGTTGCCCTGGGTGCTTTGTCCGATGCGATTGTGGTTGACTCAAAGGCTCAGGCAGTCGCTGCAATTCGCTACCTAAAAAACGAAGACATGGGCCGGGCTGAATTCATAGTCGACTCGGATGCGGCATTGAAGGGCAGTTTCTCATCTCGCGCCGGTCTGGTAAATGCCAGCACCGTTGTCACTGCTCCAAAATCAGTGTTGTCAATACTTGAGCATTTCTACCTCGCAGAGAATCTGGATGATGCGCTAGTTGCGTTGGATAAAGACGGCTCCCTAACGGTTATCACTAAGGACGGCGACCTTGTTTCTGAGTATTCCGCAAGAGGCGGTGGGACCAAGCAGCCATCAAAGCTTGAGCTCAGCGCGGAGAGAGACAGGGCAGGCGCCGAATTAACGGTCTTTGATACTCAGCGAGTGGACCTCTCTTCGGAACTAGAACAAGCAGTCGAAGTCAGTGAAAAGGCCAGCCGCCTGGTCAAGCAATCCCTGGCCGAACTCCAGGAGCACGATGCCCTTTTGGCCGCCAGTGCAGAGCGGGCAGGTCGCATGATTGCTCAGGGGGATGCTGCGAATGAAGAAATCTCAAGGTTTGAATTGGAAATTGCTTTGCTTTCTGAGCAGGGAGTCGCTGCAGAAGAATTGCTGAAATCTTTGACTCAAGCTTTGAATGATCTACCAAAGCCCCAAACCGTTGAGGTCTCTCAGGAAGTCAGAGCAAATCTGGCATTGGAGTTGGATGCTGCTAGACAAAACGAACTGGAAGCTCGCATCCAATCAGGTGCACTGTCTGAAAGAAAAAGCGCGGCCGACCGAGAATTAGCCGTCCTAAAGGGACGCCTTGCTGAATCGGAGGCTGCAGCCAAGGCAGCTAGCGAGGCGAGCATTGCCAGAAGGCGTCAGGTTTCAAGTGCTGAAGCACTTGTTTTAGAGCTACCACCGGTTCTGGAATACACTGCAACCCTTGCAGCAACCCTCCGACTGAGACTTCTTGATCTAGAGGCAAAACAGTCTCAGCGAACCGAGCGACTGCAGCTGGTCAGGCTCCAAGCCTCCGAGCTGGAAACCAAGTTGGCGACTCTCAACTCGTCCGTGCATGAGGTTGAGCTTCAGAATCATGAACTACGGCTCACCTTGCAGAACCTCAGTGAAAGAGTTACCACAGAGCTGTCCATGAGCCTGAGTGAACTCACCTTGGAATACCCGGAGGTTTCTGAACCAGTTGAGGATCTTCAAAAGAGCCTTAGGCAGGCCGAGTCAAAACTTTCACAGCTCGGCGCTTTTAATCCTCTCGCGCTGGAGGAGTTCTCGGCCTTAGAGGAGCGGCATAAATATTTATCGGATCAACTAACTGACCTCACCAAGGCCAGGGCTGACCTGACAGGAATCATTGGTGATCTGGATGGAAAAATGCAGCACATTTTCCTTGCAGCTTTCGAAGACACTGCCAAAGAATTTGAAAAGATTTTTCCAGTTTTGTTTCCCGGCGGAACTGGTTCACTGAGCCTTACCGAACCAGAGAATCTTTTAGAGACCGGCTTGGAGGTTTCAGTTAGGCCGGCAGGCAAGCGCATCGAAAGGATGTCACTGCTTTCTGGAGGCGAAAGGTCTTTGGCTGCGGTGGCGCTGCTGATTGCAATCTTTAAGGCCAGACCGAGTCCTTTTTATGTGCTCGATGAAGTTGAAGCTGCGCTCGACGACTCAAACCTTGGCAGGTTGTTGGAGGTCATCAAATCCTTGCGGCAGAGTTCACAACTGATCGTGATTACACATCAAAAACGAACCATGGAGATTGCTGATGCGCTCTACGGAGTCTCTATGCGTCAAGACGGCATCACTCAGGTCGTCGGGCAACGATTAGAGGTGGGGTCAGCTGATGTTTAAGTTTCTCAAGCGTCTCAGGGGCGAAAAAGACCTTTCAGTTGAAAGTGAGCCTCAAGAAAAGCTCGCAGTCAAAGAGGCAGCTGGCAATGTCACTGCCAGTGAACTGCCTGGAATAGATTCCGCCTCGATACACGAGGAAAAAACCCAAGAGGCAGAACAGCCAAGCCAGGCATTAGCCGCTGCAGCACTGGTGACAGCTCAAGCGCCCTCAGGGCTTGAAGCAGTGGAGTTACCAAGCCGTTCTCTGGGGAAAGGCGTCAGGTCGCTGTTTGGTGATGCTGTGGACATGGATGAGCTTGAAGATATCTTGATTCTTGCCGACTTTGGAGTGGAAACCGCAGAAGAAATAGCTGCACAGGTCAAGAAAGAAGCCGGCAAGCAAGGCGCCACAACTGACGCTGAACTAAGGCTTTTACTGAAAGACCTTTTGACCGAGCGATTGATAAGAAAAGACTCATCGCTAAATCTTGAGGACGGCAAGTTGCCATACGTTTTCTTAGTGGTCGGCGTCAACGGTGCCGGCAAAACTACAACCATTGGAAAACTTGCCAGGTGGCTAAAAGACGGCCAGTGGGAGGTGGTGCTGGGAGCAGCTGACACTTACCGAGCAGCGGCGGTTGATCAGCTCGCGACGTGGGCAGAGCGCGCGGAATCTCCAATCGTCAGACCTGCAAAAGAAGGTGCCGATCCAGCTGCAGTTGCCTACCAAACCGTTGAAATGGCAATCAATACAGCTGCTGACATTGCAATCATTGACACCGCTGGAAGATTGCAAAACAAAAAAGACCTTATGGACGAGCTTGGCAAGATTCGCAGAGCAGTGGAAAAGCAGGCCAAAATTTCCGAAGTCTTGCTCGTGATTGATGCAACCAATGGACAAAATGCTATGAGTCAAGCCAAGGCGTTTACCGAGGTAGCGGATGTGACTGGAATCGTAATGACCAAACTGGATGGAACTGCAAAGGGTGGAATTCTCTACGCACTGCAAAAAGAACTCAATTTGCCAATTAAGCTCGTTGGTGTAGGTGAGCAAATTAATGACTTTGCTTTTTTCTCTCCCGAGGAATTTGCCAAGGGCCTAGTAGCTAAGAAATAGGAGTTTCGTTGTTCGGCAATCTCTCTGATCGGTTATCCGACACATTCAAGAACCTCAGGGGCAAAGGCCGCCTTTCGGCAAGCGATATTGACGCAACTCTTCGGGACATTAGACGGGCGCTTCTAGAGGCTGACGTGGCGCTAGAGGTTG